>Ga0209747_1000144_pt1 | contig 35606 bp, 25 predicted proteins | sample BarGraNGADG00311_FD_184498 | JGI IMG/M metagenome (GOLD analysis project Ga0209747, IMG submission 184498) | Arctic peat soil microbial communities from Barrow, Alaska - Barrow Graham LP Ref core NGADG0011-311 (SPAdes) (version 2) | ecosystem: Environmental > Terrestrial > Soil > Wetlands > Peat...
GTGCTGATCGGCGGCCAGACTGCCTTTGTGGGCGTATGGCAGCCCAACTACATAGAGGTGACCGTGCCTGGCGGAACGACGGGCAACTCGATCCTGATAACGCCTGATGGCTTGCCGGGTGGTCAGTACACGGGCTCGATAGCGCTGCTGCATTCTCCGCACATCGACACCGTTTCCCCGGCTTCGGGGAAGGTCGGGGACTACGTTAACGTCCACGGCTCGGGGTTCCTCTCGGCCCGTGGCGCGGGTGACTCTGTTACGTTCAACGGGACGGAAGCTACGGCTTACAGCTCGTGGTCCGACGCTATGATAAGGGTGCAGGTGCCGCAGGGCGCCTCCACGGGAGACGTCATAGCCTCGGTCAACTCTCACGCCTCAAACCACGCATGGTTCGACGTGATGGGCGGCGGTGGCCCGAAGGTGAGCATCACCGCGCCCGAGGACGGGTCCGCGCTGAAGGGAGCCGTGACCGTCACCGCGACCGTGCAGCGGCAGGGCGGGACGAGCCCGGTGGAGCTCTGGGTCGACGGCGCAAAGAAAGCGTCGGACTCTTCGGCGCCGTACGCGTTCGACTGGAATGCGGACGCTGTCAGCGACGGAGCTCACACCTTGACGGTCAAGGCCGTGGACGGGTTCAGCCGCCAGGGCAGTGACGCACATACCGTCTACGTGGACCATACAGTCCCGTCGCCCAGCAAACAGTGGTACTTCGCAGAGGGCTGCACGAACTACGGCTTCGAGACCTGGCTGCTCATAGGCAACCCCGGCAACAGATCAGCCGTCGCCCACGTGACGTTCATGGACGACAAGGGAGAGACTTACATACAGACCTGCGACCTGCGCCCGAACAGCCGCACCACCGTGAACGCGGCGGACGTCGCCCCCGGGGCGAACGTCTCCATACAGGTGGACGCCGACACGCCGGTCGTGTGCGAGCGCGCGATGTACTGGGGCAACCGCATCGAGGGCCATGACACGATCGGGGCGGCCTCGCTGTCCAGGACATGGTACTTCGCCGAGGGGTCCACGGACTGGGGCTTCCAGACCTTCGTCCTGCTGGGCAACCCCGGCGATTCGACCGTCAAGGCGACGCTGCACTACTTGTTCACGGACGGGACCTCGACCGCGAGGGACCACGTGCTGGCGCCTCACTCGCGCCTCACCGTGAACGCGACGAGCGAAGTGGGAGCGAAGGACTTCAGCGTGAAGGTTGACGCGGGCGCGCCGGGCATCGTCGCCGAGCGGTCCATCTACCACGGCGACCCGAGGAGGTGCGGGACGAACACGGTCGGGGTCAAGGCGCCGTCCGTGAGCTGGTACCTCTCGGAGGGGTCGACGGACTGGGGATTCGAGACGTGGCTGCTGATCCAGCGGCCGGCCTCAGGGGATGCGCACGTCACCGCTACTTTTAGGAAAGGCAACGGAGAGTCCGTGAAGCGTACCTACACGGTGAAGGGAAACTCGCGCTTCACCGTCAACCTGGCGGATGAGGTAGGTATCGCGGACGTCTCGACACAGGTGACGTCCGACGTGCCGGTCGTGTGCGAGAGGAGCATGTACTGGAATGCGCGTACCGCGGGGCACTGCACCATCGGCTCGCCGGGACCTGGAAGGACCTGGCTCCTGGCAGAGGGCTGCACGGACTACGGCTTCGAGACATGGGTGCTCCTGGACAACCCCAACGCCTCGGCGGTGAACGCGACGGTCACTTTCCTCAAGGAAGATGGGACGACCGTGCCCGTGGCCCTCGTGCTCAAGCCACAGACCCGACTCAGCATAGACGCGTCGATTTACGTTGGAGCCGACAGCTTCTCGACGCGCGTGGATGCGGCGAGCCCGGTCATGGTCGAGAGGGCCATGTACTGGAGCCGGAGGAGCGGCGGAACGGGCTCGATCGGGGCGCGATAATCTCAATGCCGAATGCGGTCTTTTTCCGTTATAACCTATAATTAGACCCGTATTGCCGGCGCGATGCCGGCGGCGCGGGGGCAAGTAAAACAGGGGGAATCGTTTTGGAGTGCAAATGGCATAGCGGTACGGAGGCCGACCTCGTCTGCCTCAAGTGCGGCCAGGCGTACTGCCGAGAGTGCGTGAAAGAGACGAGGGAAGCCCACTACTGTCCCGACTGCCACCGCGAATCGGTGGAGCGGCTCGCTGCCCAGATGGGAGGGCGCCCCAGGGAGGTCAAGCCTCCCAAGGAGCCCAAGCCACCCAAGGTCAAAGAGCCCAAGGTCGCCAAAGAGAAGAAGCCGGACAAGAAGCTCCGAAAGCCCGTTGAGCGGGTGATGGGTCCGACTCTTGATGACCTTGCTGTCGCGCCTCCACCGCCGGTAGAGCCACCCAAGTCTTCGCTTTCACCGGAGGAGAGGGCGGCGTTCTGGGGCGACGGCGAGAAGCCCGATAAAGCCGCGCCGTTCACTCCCGTGCAGCCGAAAGCCGCTGCACCCGCGACGAGACCTTCCGAGCCCATTCACGTGGAGGGCATGCCGCCTCCGCTCGTACAGCCGTCTCAGCCTGTCCGGAAGGCCCCTGCTTCCCCGCTGGCTGAGCCGCTCGTCGGGCCGCAGTCTGCCGGCGAGCCGGTCAAGAAGCGGCCGATACCGACCAAAGAAGCACGCGAAGCCGCGGTCATCATAGCCGAAGGCTTCCCGACCGCCGAAGCCTTGAGGAAGGGCGGCAAGCGCCGCGGGGCCAAAGCGGCGTCTGACGTGCTGACGCCGAAAGTGGAAGGCGCCGAGCAGCCCAATGAAGCCCTGGGTCTGCCGCAGAGCCGGATGGGCCGGATGCGCGGGCGTAAGCGGGAGCGACGCTCCGTGGACCTTCCAGTGGCGATGCAGGTGCCGGAAGACTACGACGGGGAGGTCACGACAAACCCCTCGTACATCAAGGCCGTATTGTTCGGAATGGCAGCAGGTCTCATAACCGCAGGAGCGTTCGCGAGCCTGGCGTGGTGGGTCCATAAGGACCTGGGCATATTCGGCTGGGTGATCGGCCTGTGCGTGGGAATCGCCGTGGCGTTCGGCTCCGGCAGGCATTTCAGTTGGAAGCTCGGGCTCATAGCGGCCGTTATCGCGATGTTCTTCGTGAGCGTCGAGCGGATAGGCTACTTCATGCTCGACGTGCGCTTCAACGACATCCTCCCGATAAAGCTGGGCATCTGGCCCCTGTTCAGGGAATCGTTCACCACTTACCTCCAGTCGTTCTGGTCTATATGGCTGGTGTTCTTCATCGTCTCGGGAGCCGTCGCGTTCATGATCGCTTTCAGGCCGCCTCCGATAAGGCTGCAGATATCGGGCCAGGCGGGCGCGCCTCCGCGCCGCGTGGCGGGTGGCGGAGCCTGAATCCTGTCGACAGGTACCGATAGCGCTTCCGTCAATACAGAAATATAATATTTACGCCTCCGACCCGGACGGCCTAAAGCTAATAGCCAGGGCCCAAGGGCGGCAGGGTCCGGCGGGAAACGGTCGGGCCTCCCGTGATTGGAAAGGAGAGCGGACGCAATGCCTGCCTTTCCCCGAGGCAGGTCGTTTTTTGTTGGATCGAACAAGGAGTCGCAGAGATGAAGAAGTCCCTCACGTTTGTTGTGATCATCGCCCTGGTCGGGCTTGCCACAACCGCAGCCGTTGTCGCCGGCGGGTGCTCTCAGGGAAAGCCTACGACCGTCGTACTGGGCACCACTACGAGCACGCAGGACTCCGGCCTGCTGAACTACCTGCTCCCGAAGTTCGACAAGCAGTACAACCACAAGACGAAGACCATAGCGGTCGGCACCGGTGAGGCCATCAAGATGGGCGAGAGGGGCGACGCGGACGTCATCCTCGTCCACGCTCTTGCGGCCGAGGAAGCGTTCGTGAAGGCCGGATTCGGGCTGGAGCGCGTGCAGGTCATGTATAACGACTTCGTCATCCTTGGCCCCCAGGGCGATCCGGCGGGCATCAAGGGCGACCCAGCGGTAAACGCTTTCAAAAAAATCGCTGCGGCGGGTGCGGCGGGCAAGGCCATCTTCATCAGCCGGGGGGACGGCTCGGGCACTAACCTCGAAGAGATGGACCTGTGGAAGAAAGCGGGTATCAACCAGAAGGGGCAGCCCTGGTATATCTCGACCGGGCAGGGCATGGGCGAGACGCTGACGATAGCCAACCAGAAGCAGGCGTATACGCTCAGCGACCGCGCCACCTACGTTACGAGGGAGGACACGCTCCAGCTCCCTATCCTGGTGGAAGGGGACCCGGTTCTGTATAACCTCTACGGGGTCGAAGTCGTGAACCCGGCCAAGCACCCCAACATCAAGCTTAACATCGAGGGCGCGGGGGACTTCGTCCAGTTCATGACAAGCAAAGAAGGCCAGGACTTGATAGGCTCGTACAAGGTCAAAGGGGTCGTGTTGTTCCACCCGAACGCCAAGGGCGAGACACGGGGAATGGGCAACAACAAGGAACAGAAATAGGCGGGGTCGCTGACGGCACGGTCGCCTGAGAACTCCAGGGTGAAATGCGATGATCACAACAGCGCAGTTCTGGCATGCCCTCTGGTTGTCGCTTGTCGTCTCGGGGCTTGCGACCGCCATCAGCGCGATCGTCGGGATACCGCTCGGCGTCGTACTTGCCGAGTTTGATTTCCGCGGCAGAGGCGCTATCCTCACGCTGGTGCACACTTTCATGGGGCTTCCCCCCGTCGTGGTCGGCGTCTTCACGTTCCTCGTCATCGCGCGCAGCGGGCCGCTCGGGAGCCTTCATCTCGTCTTCACGCCGGCGGCGATGGTCCTGGTGCAGTTCATACTGGCCGCGCCCATCATCACCGGATTCACGCATGCGTCTCTCCAGGACGTCGACCCGCGGATCGGCCTGGCTGCGCGAAGCCTGGGTGCGACTCGCATGCAATCGATGATGGTCAAGGCGCGAGAGGCGCGCTCAGGGCTCATTGCCGCTGTGATCGCCGGCTTCGGCCGTGTGATAGCCGAAGTTGGGGCGGTGACGATCGTAGGCGGCGCGATAAGCGGTCAGACCGACACGCTCACGACGATCGTGGTGAAGCTGACCAGGCAGGGGCAGACTTATCTTTCTCTCTGGGTCGGCGTCGTGCTGATCGTCATAGCGCTGATCGTGAACGTCGTCCTGACGCGGCTGCAGTCCGCGAAGGGAAAGGCCGAGCCTGAGAAGAGGGTGACAGGTTACGTCAGTTGATGCGAGCGCACTGGTAATCGAAGCAGCGGGCTTGAAGAAGGCTTTCAACGGCCGGACGGTCCTCGACGTCGAGCGGCTGACCGTGGAGCAAGGTGAGGTCCTTTCAATCCTGGGGCCCAGCGGATCGGGCAAGAGCGTCCTGCTGCGCGCGTTGAACCTGCTTGAGCCGCTGCCCCAGGGGACGATCCGGTTCTTCGGGAGCGAGGTCCAGGGCCTTGAGGGGCGCAGGAGGGTGGAGGTCTCGCGGCGCATGGCGATGGTGTTCCAGGACCCGTTGCTGTTCCGAGGGTCGGTGCGCGACAACGTCGCTTACGGCTTGAAGGTGCGAAGAGTCCCGTCCGATGAGCGCGAGAAGCGAGTCGGAGAGATGCTCGACGTAGTGGGGCTCCGCGACCTCGACGGCGCGCAGGCGTCGACCCTGTCCGGCGGCGAGGCGCAGCGCGTGGCCGTGGCGAGAGCCCTGGTCATCAAACCCGAAGTCATGCTCTTCGACGAGCCGTTCGCGAACCTCGACCTGCCGACGCGGCACTCGCTACAGGACGAGACCAGGAGCATCCTGCTGGAGCGCGGGATGACCGCCATATTCGTGACGCACGACCAGGAGGAAGCAGCGCGTATGGCCGACCATATCCTGGTTCTGCACGAGGGCAGGATCGCCCAGGAGGGCAGCGCAAGGGACATATTCTATAAGCCCACCACGGAGTTCGTCGCCAGGTTCGTGGGCGTCGAGAACCTTTACCGCGGCAGAGTCGACGACGTGACGGACGGGCTCGCGCGGATCTCGGTCGATGGAGCGGTGTTCGAGGTAGCAACCCATGCGGAGACCGGGCGCGGCGTGACCCTGGGTTTGAGGCCGGAGGACGTCACCCTTGTGCCGCCCGAGGAACTCGGCGCGACGGCGAGCAGCAGGAATGCTTTCGTCGGCAAGGTCACCGCTACGGAGATACGCGGGCCGCTCGTGAGGGTCACACTCGCCTGCCCGTTCCCGCTCGTGGCGGTTGTGACGCGCCGTTCGATGGAAGACCTCGGGATCGCAGAAGGAGAGGACTTCGGCGTGCGCTTCAAGGCGACGGCTGTTGTCGTGATCCGCCGTGACCTGGCTGCGCCAGTGTGGTCAGACCCCGGTGGCGCGAGTGAAAACGCATAATATGGTGTGACCCCATTATGCGCTTTGTCATAGGGGGCGAAGGGCACTGGAGATAGAATAGTAGACGTATTCATTGTGCTTTAACGACGCGGAGTGTTGCGATTTGTCCGATAGCTTTTTAAGACTGATGCACCTGCCCGCGGCAGTGCGTCTACTGCTGGAGAGCCTGCCGGGACCGGTGGCTCGAACAGAAGAGGTCGCGCTTGCCGACGCGCTGGGCCGCGTGGTCGCCGAGGACATCTATTCACCCGAAGACCTGCCCGGCTTCAACAGGTCGAGCATGGACGGCTACGCCGTCAGGGCGGCGGACACGTTCGGCGCAAGCGAAGGGCTCCCTGCGTACCTCGAGCTCAGCGGTGAGGTCCTCATGGGGCGCAAGGAAGAGCTCGAGGTGCAAGCCGGCAAGGCCGTGCGGATATCGACGGGCGGGTTCATGCCAGACGGCGCGGACGCGGTCGTAATGGTCGAGAACACGGAGCTGTCGGGATCGACCGTCGAGATCGTCAAGTCGGTCGCGCCGGGCGAGAGCACGATCGGCCGGGACGAAGACATCGCGTCGGGAACCCTTCTTATCGGCAAGGGCCAGGTCCTGGGGCCGGCGCAGATCGGCGCGTTGGCAGGCGTCGGCATCACCGGAGTGAGCGTCTACGAGCTTCCGGCAGTCGGGATCATCTCGACCGGCGACGAGCTGGTGGAAGCGGGAGTGAAGCCCGGACCCGGGCAGGTCCGCGACGTCAATACTGCGGCACTGGGGGCTTCGGTCGCGCGGGCCGGGTGCGTGGCCCGCACGTACGGCATCATCGAGGACGACTTTGACAGACTGCTCGCCGCGTCACGCGTGGCTCTGAAGGAGTGTGACGCGCTTCTCATCAGCGGCGGAAGCTCCGCGGGGGTCAGGGACATGACCCTGGTAGTGCTCGAGGCCTTGGGCAAGCCCGGGGTCCTGGCGCACGGCATCTACCTCAAGCCCGGAAAGCCGACACTTATCGCGGTCTGTGACGGAAAGCCGGCGATCGGACTGCCCGGCAATCCGGCTTCCGCGCTCGCTGTGTTCCGCGAGCTGCTCGCACCCGTGCTGGCAAAGATGCGTGGAGAGGTATCGAGGCCGTCGGCGGGAGTCGCGCGGACGGTCGAGGCGGTAATAGACCGCTCGGTCTCCTCTCTGGCGGGCAGGGTCGAGCTCGTACCTGTGGCGCTGCGTGTCGAGGGAGAGGGGATGGTCGCCTCGCCCATACTGGGAAAGTCGAACCTCATCGGGACCCTTTCGCGCGCGAACGGACAGGTGAGGGTCCCGCTGGGCGTCGAAGGACTCGAGCAAGGACAGCGCGTTACCGTGGAGCTGCTGGACTGATGGAAAGAAACATCTACCTCGAAAAGACGCCGCTGGACGAAGCGCTCGAGCGCTGGATGAGCCTGTGCCGGGCGGAAGGGTGCGCGTTCCCGCTTCCCGCGGAGACCGTCTCGACCCCCGAAGCGATGGGGCGCGTGACCGCCGAGCCGCTGTTCGCCCGCGTGTCGTCTCCACCTTTTCACTCCTCCGCGATGGACGGCGTCGCCGTCAACTCGGAGAACACTTTCGGCGCGAGCGAGGTCGCCCCGGTGCGCCTCCGGATGGGGAGCGACATCGAGCTCATCGATACCGGAGAGCCGGTCCCGCCGGGCTACGACGCCGTCATCATGGTCGAGGACCTTAACGAAGTCGAGCCCGACGTGTTCGAGATAATCAAGCCGGCGTCGCCCTGGCAGCACGTCAGGCCGCTCGGAGAGGACATAGTTCAAACGGAGCTGGTGCTGCCGCGCGGGCACCGCATCAGGGCCGTCGACATCGGGGCGCTGCTGAACGCCGGATGGACCGAGGTGCCAGTCTTCAGACGCCCGGTCGTGGCGATCGTCCCGACCGGCACCGAGCTGGTCGAGGACCCGTCCGAGCTTACCGCCGGCAAGATCATGGAGAGCAACTCGCGCGTGCTGGTCGCGTTTGCCGAGGAAGCGGGCGCCGTGGGGCGAAGGATGGCCCTGATACCCGACGATTACGACCTCATCCGCGACACCATAGAAGAAGCGCTCGATTCCGCGGACGTGGTCGTCGTCAACGCCGGCACGTCTGCGGGGCGCGAGGACTTCACGCGCGCCATCATGGAAGAGCTGGGCAAGGTCGCCGTCCACGGCGTCGCGATGAGGCCGGGGAAACCCGTCGTCCTCGGGGTCGCGCGTGGAAAGCCGGTCGTGGGGCTGCCAGGTTTCCCGGTCGCGAACTACCGCGGCGCGGTTGAGTTCCTGGGTCCGGTCATCGCGAGGCTTTCGGGCCTGGCGACGCGGCCCGGGCCGACGATGACCGCGAGGCTCGCCCGCAAGATATTTTCCGCGCCCGCCGTGGACGAGTTCGTGCAGGTCAAGGTCGGGCGTGTGAACGACACCGTCGTCGCGGTGCCGCTGCCGCGCGGCTCGGGGGTCTCGATGTCGCTCGTCCGCTCGGACGGCGTGATCAAGGTCCCCGCCGAGCGCGAGGGCATCTCGCGCTGGGAGGAAGTGACGGTCCTGCTCAGGGAGTGCGATGTGAACGTCGACGGCACGATCCTCGCCATCGGGAGCCACGACGTGTCGCTGGACCTGCTGGCCAGCCGCATCAGGCAGGAGGACCCGACCCTCAGCCTGGCGTCGGCGAACGTAGGCAGCATGGGCGGCATCATGGCGATCAAGCAGGGCCAGGCCCATATCGCGGGCACGCACCTTCTCGACCCGGACACCGGCGACTTCAACGCTTCCTATATTCTTAAGCAGATGACGCCTGACGAGGTCGTACTCGTGCACCTGGGCTGGCGGGAGCAAGGCCTGATGGTCCTGCCCGGCAACCCGGCCGGGATAACTGGCGTTGCTGACCTGGCGCGTGAAGGCGTCCGCTTCGTGAACCGGCAGAAGGGTTCGGGAACGCGCCTCCTGCTCGATTATGAGCTCGGGCGGCTGGGCATCGAGCCGGGGCAGGTCACGGGATATGAGCGCGAGATGTTCACGCATACCGCGGTGGCGGCGGCCGTCATGGGCGGAAGCGCTGACGCGGGGCTGGGCGTGCTGGCCGCGGCGAAAGCGCTCAAGCTCGAGTTCGTGCCGGTAGCGCGAGAGCGATACGACCTTCTTGTGCTGAGCTCGTTCACCGGGACGCGCGGGTACGAGGCGCTGCTCGAGGTACTCAAGGACCCCGGGTACAGGAGCGAGGTCGAGGCCCTCGGCGGCTACGACCTTTCAGAGTCGGGAAAGATCATCGACCTTGAAGTCACAGGATAGTGAGATGGCTGAAGAACAGGAAAAGACCGCGGAAGAGCAGCAGGTCATAGACTACCTTCGCATATCGATAACCGACAGGTGCAACCTGCGCTGTATCTACTGCATGCCTGCCGAAGGGGTGAAGAGCCTCGCGCACGATGACATCCTGACCTACGAGGAGCTCGACCTCTTCGCGAGCGCGGCCGCTGACGCCGGCATCAGACGCGTCCGGTTGACGGGCGGCGAGCCTCTGGTCCGCAAAGGATCGGTCGACTTCGTGCGGATGCTCAGCGCGATCGAACCGAAACTCAAGATATCGCTGACCACGAACGGCGTCCTTCTCGAGAGGTATGCAAAAGAGCTCAAAGAAGCGGGGCTCGCACGGGTGAACATCAGCATGGACACCCTCGAGCCCGAGGCCTACGCGAACATCACCAGGGTCGGGCGCCTGCAGAATTCGCTCGCAGGGCTGGACGCGGCGATCGACGCCGGCCTGGACCCGGTGAAGATCAACGTCGTGGTCCTCAAAGGCCTTAACGACGACCCCCGGCCTTTCGCGGAGCTCGCGCGCGACCGGCCGGTGCACGTGAGGTTCATAGAGTACATGCCGTACTTCGGCGACCCGGGAAAGTGGTACGTGCCCTCCGACGTGATAAGAGAGCGGCTGGCCACCGTCGGGACGATCGAGGAGGTCGAGTCTCCCGAAGGGTGGGGGCCGGCGCAGTATTTCAAGTTGAGTGGTTCGATGGGTGCGATCGGGCTGATATCGCCGGTCTCCTGCCACTTCTGCCCATCCTGCAACCGGCTTCGCATCACCTCGGACGGGAGGATGAGGACCTGCCTGTTCGACACCAACGGCTTCAATGTGAAGCGCGAGATCAGGGCGGGCGCGGACCGCGAGCGCATGCGTGAGATAATAGAAGGCGAGCTCAGCCGGAAGCGCCGCGAGGGCGACGACAACAAGCCGAAGCCCGGCTCGCAGCTGAGAGCGGGGGACCATATGTCGAGGATCGGGGGCTGACGGTGGGAAGAGAGAAGGGCGAAGGCGGTAGCGGCTCCGCGGGCGGACTCTCCCACCTGGACGAACAGGGGCGTGCCCGCATGGTGGACGTCGGCGAGAAAGGCGAGACCAGGCGTGAGGCCCGTGCCGAGGCCCGCGTGAAGATGAGCTCGGATACCCTGGCAGCGGTCAGGGCGGGAAACTTGCCGAAGGGCGACGTGTTCTCCATGGCCCGGATCGCGGGCGTGATGGCCGCGAAAAAGACCCCGGAACTGATTCCCCTCTGCCATCCTCTGAGGATTGATTCGATCTCTGTCGAATTCGACATAGAAGAAGAACCGTCCGCCGTGCGCGTGGAGGCCGCGGTCGTTGCGACCGACCGCACCGGCGTCGAGATGGAGGCGCTTACGGCGGCCGCCGTCGCGGCTCTGACAATATATGACATGTGTAAGGCAGTGGAGCGGGGTGTCGAGGTCGCGTCGTTGAGGCTGCTCCACAAGTCGGGCGGCAAGTCGGGGACCTGGAAGGCTTAGCCGCGGTCACAAATATTCGGAGGCGAGGCATGGGCGAGCAGAAAGCAAAAGTCATCTCGGTGAACATATCCGAGCAGACCGGGGAGAAGAAACATAACGTGGAGTGCTGCCTTATCGTGGTCGGCCACGGCCTCGAGGGCGACGCGCACGCGGGTGAGTGGCACAGGCAGGTCAGCCTGCTGGCGGTCGAGAGCATCGACAAGATGAGGCTGCAGGGCCTCGACGTCTGGCCGGGGGACTTCGCCGAGAACCTCACTACCCAGGGCATTGACGTCGCCTCGTTGCCTGTCGGGACACGGCTGAAGGTCGGCGACGGTATCCTGCTGGAGATAACCCAGATCGGCAAGGAGTGCCTCGAGCCGTGCGCGATCGGAAGGCAGGTAGGGGAGTGCATCATGCCGAAGGAAGGCGTTTTTGCCACGGTCATCGAGGGTGGTAAGGCGGCGGTGGGCGACGACGTGGAAGTCGTAGAGGGAGCGTGAGGGCGGCTTGGGCAAGAATATGAGCACTGAAGGCTGTAAGTACCAGGCCGCGGTGGTAACGGTCTCTGACAAGGGCGCCGCCGGCGAGCGCGAGGACAAGAGCGGAGTCGTGGTACGCGACATCCTTGAGAGCGCGGGCATCGAGGTGGCCCGGCGCGAGATAGTGCCGGACGAGGCGAACCTGCTGAGCGAGCTCATGGTCGCGCTGTGCGACCTTGGCTTCGACCTCATCGTCACGACCGGTGGTACAGGAGTATCGCCCCGAGACGTCACGCCCGAAGCGACGCTCTCTGTCATCGACAAAGAGATCCCCGGCATGGCCGAGGCCATGCGGGCGGAGAGCCTCAAGGTGACCCCGCACGCCATGATATCGAGGGCGGTATGCGGCTTGCGCGGGGGGACGCTTATAATTAACCTGCCCGGCAGCCCGAAGGGCGCCCGGGAGAACCTGGAGACGGTGATGCCGGCGGTGCCGCACACTCTCGAGGTGGCGGGGGGGCGCGTCTCCGAGTGTGCGCAGCCTCCAGATTGACTTGCGCTTGCCTGCTGGCCGATAATCTCAAAATAAGTGATAGCAAGATGAAGTGGGGGAGTCAGTGTTAGAAGAGAAACTCGTAGAGATAATAGAGCAGAACGCGGACGGTATAGCGCTCACCTGGTACAAGGAAGCCAAAGATTCCGCATATGTGCCCAACCTCAACAACCTGAGCCAGGAAGAAGCCCTGAGCATCGCCACCAACGTGTACAGCAAGCTCAGCAGTTGGCTGCAGCCGGGGAAGCACGAGGAGATCGAGGCGACGTACGAGCGCTTCGGGGAGCAGTGCTTCTTCAAGGGCTTCCGCATGGAAGAGCTCGTGCAGGTACTCGTGCTCATCAAGCGACACCTGTGGCTGCACCTGCTCGAGCGCGGCGTCATGACCACCAACATCGAGGTCTACCAGGCCCTGGACATCAACAACAAGGTGGTCCTGTATTTCGACCGCGCCATCTTCTTCGGCCTGATCGGCTACAAGAGGACGCGCGAGCTGGAGCTCAATTCGGCGTAAGAGCTCCCCGGACCGCAAAGTTCATCAGGCCCTCGCTGCCAGCGGGGGTCTGTCTGTTAAAATGGAACTATGCATGAACCGTCAAAGCTCCATCTCATCCGGCACGGCCAGACCGATCTCAACAGGGACCGGAGGTTTAGAGGTCTGTCTGACGCTCCCCTGAACGATGAAGGGAAGTACGAGGCCGCCGGCGCCGCCAAGCTGCTGGTCGACGCCGGGCTCTCGAAGATCTATACGAGCCCCGTGCCACGAGCCGCGCAGACAGCGACGGCCATAGCGGTCACGACAGGCGCTCGCCTCGAGGCCGACGACGCTTTCATCGACATCGATTACGGGGACTGGCAGGGGCTGACGGTGGACGAAGTGCGAGAGCGCTTCGGACCGGAGAAGCTCAAGGCCTGGAGGCGCGACCCCGGCGCCTTCACTTTTCCAGGCGGAGACAGCATCCAGTCAGTGATGGACCGGCTCAAGCCGGCGCTGCTGCGGGTCGCGACCGAGGCCGGAGAGGGGAGCATCGCTGTGGTGACCCACATGGCGGTGCTGAAACTCTGCTTCGTTGTGCTTATGGACGTCGAGGCGACGTACTTCTGGAAGGTAGGCCTGGACAACGGCTCCGCCGGCCTCTTCACGTACAGCCCCGAGAGCGGGTTCGTGCTCGAGCGCTGGAACCAGCCCCCGATGCGCTAAAGGTTTGCCCTTGCGAAAGAAGCACCCCCCAGAACCCGTCCGGCCCATCCAGGGGCCTGTATTCACGATCGAAGGCCAGACGACCGTACCTTCGACCAGCGGCAGGAATGCCGCGGCGATAATCATCCCCGTCGTGCTGATAGCCCTGATCGTCGCGCTCAGCGTTATCTTTCTTACCGGCGTTGTGAAGCTCGGGAAGCCTTCAGTCGGATCGATAGCCCTCGCGTCGCGGGTCAACAGCTCCAACAAGCCGGCCGATTCGCGGGCCAGGTTCACCTCGGATGACGGCGCCATCTACTGCTGCGCGAACGTACGCGCGTTCGGGAGCACCAGGCTCGAGGCGAGGTGGTATCAGGCCGGGACGCAGGTCGCGGACTTCAAGCGGACTTTCGGCGCTATGGCCGGGACGCCGCCCGCGCGGTTCCTCACGGCGCGGGGTAACGTGGCGTTCAAGCTCGAGCGGCCGGAGGAAGGATGGGCGGGAGGGCCTTACAGCGTCAAGGTGCTGGTCGATGGGAAGTCGGCGGGCGAGCGGGCTTTCATGGTCAGCGAGGCGCGGACGGCCGGTATCGCGGGCGTGCGATACAACGATCCGGCAGGGGGGTTCTCCATAACGGTGCCCGAGGGGTGGGTCGCGGCGGAGAAATCGACCCTGAGCGGAGGTCTTGCCGGTTTCATGGCTCCAGCGGGCCAGAGCCCTTATCCGCCGAGGTTCGCCGTCAGCCTGACGGACTTCACCTCCGTCGATCCGAGTTACCTCAATGGAATCATGAAACAGGCCGGCGCGAAGGATGAACAACTATTCGGCCCGTACGCGATCATGGACCTGGCGGGCGCGCGGCGCACTTTTGACTGGGATTTTACCTCGGGCGCTCAACAGTTCAGGCTGAGGACCACTCAGGTGGTAGTGCAGGTCGGGGACAAGGTCTACAGCATCGACTGCCATTCGCTGGTGACAGAAATCCCCGCAAACGAGCCAACATTTAACGTAGTGATAAACAGCTTCCGCCAGGTGACTTGATTTGGGGACTGGCACCAGATTAAGTGGCTAGTTGTTTTCGGGGTTGGGGACCAGGCGGAGCTTGCTGGGTGCGGTGCCGGCTTTTGTCCTGGTTATCCAGGCTGACGGGTTGGTGATCTCGTCCATGGTTGGCATCCTGTCGGCGTTGCCCCACACGCGGTTCATGAAATCGATCCCCTCGGCGGAGACGACCTCGTCGACGAACTTCTGGCCGATCTTGTACTGCTGCATCTTCAGGTCTATCCCGATAAGGCGCTGGAACAGGCGCTCGACGGCGCTCTTCGACTCTCGCCTTCGGTCGAACCGCTCCTTCATCTCATCGTACGTCGGTAGCAGGGTCATACCGACCTGGTCCATGACGTGGTTCGAGTATCCCTCGAGGACGGACATGACCGCCTGGAGCCTCGCCAGGATCGCGCGCTGCTCCGGCGTGGCGATGATCGAGATCAGGCCCCCGGCTTTCAGCGCGTCGTCCTCGTCGATATTCTTCCCGCGCATCTTTCGGAAGAAGTCCGGTCGAGCGAGGTTCTTCCAGTCGATGCTGTTCAGGTAATCCTGCATCGATGCCATCATGAAGGGCCGCAGCCAGCCGTTGCAGTGGAACTCGAAGGAGTGCGTCACCTCGTGCAGTGTTATCCACATGCGGAACTCACCCGGCTCCACCCCCAGTTCGCGCTGGACCCGCATCACGTTCGGCTCGACGACATAGAGCTTCCCGCCCTTCTCGGGCTCAGGGAGGGAGAGGTCGAACTGGCCGAGCACGTTGCGCGACAGGTAGCCCATGATGATGCCGACCTGCGTGCTCAAAACGGTGCGCGCGACCTTTCGCGCCGTGCGCCCCGACGGTACCCCCTGGTCGGTCTCGAGCTCTTCGAGCATCCTCACGTACCGCTCCGAGATCGGGTCGAAGAGGAAACGGAACGTGACTATGTTCGCGTCGATCCACTCCGGCTGGCCGAAGACTTCCACACTCTCGGGGAGCCCGGCCACCTTCAGCTTCGTGTAGTCGGCGACCAGTTCCTGTGAGTCGCGCAGCATCTTCTGGTAGGACTCGACCATGTCCGGGGGGATCGCCGCCGGTTGCTCGCGCTGCAACTCAACTGTCGCTACCGCAATCTCGCGCACGTGGTCCCAGGAGATGAGCCCCTCGCCCGGGGCCTTCATCACGCTGCGGATGCCTTGACCGAGCGGGGCGAAGTGGGCGATCTTGCGCGCCACCGTGTCTATGGCCTTGAAGAGCGCCTCCAAGAACGTGATCGGATGGTCGGCGCCCGGTCCGGGCGTCTGGTAAGTCGGCTGCGAATTCAAGGGTTATCTACTTCCTTTTCTCCCACTTTTCCAGGTACGCGACCTGGCTCAGCGTGCTTCCCCTCTGTATTTCACCGCGTAGCCGGTTCTCCTTCTCGAGGACGTCCATGGCGCGGTTTGCGAACTCCGCCGCGCGCGCCTTCGGCAGGATTATCACTCCGTCGTCGTCCCCGACCGCCCAGTCACCCGGGTGGATGAGCACTCCGGCAATCTTGATCGGGACGTTGATCTCTCCGAAGCCCTTGGGCTCGCCGGCATTCGGCATTATGAGCTTGGTGAAGACGGGATAGCGCATCTCGCGTATGTCGGGGGTGTCGCGCACCGCTCCATCAGCGACGACACCTGCGATCTTGCGCTGTATGGCTGAATGCGTCGCGAGCTCTCCCCACATCGCAGGGCCCTGGCCCCCGGCATCGATCACGATGACGTCGCCAACTCCGGCGATGTCGATCGCCTCGACGGGCTTGGCCCAGTCACCGGGGTAGGTGCGAACCGTTACGACAGGCCCCACCATCTTGATGCCGTTGATGACGGGACGGATGCCGGCCAGGTCGACGGCCCTATGCATAGCGTCCGAGATGTTTGCCGTCGAGACGAGCATCAGGGCCTCGCGTATACTGGTCTCGTCGACGCGCTTGTATAGCGTCGTAGGCTTTGCGACGCCGGTCACCATCGCGTTCTTTATCTCCTCGGCCGCGGTCCTGGCGTCCTCGGACTTGATGATGGCGCCACCGACGATGACTATCTGCGCTCCGTGCTCGACCGCGCGCGCGGCCGTCTCCGAGTTGACCCCTCCCGCGCACGCTACGGGGATGTCGACTGCTTCGGCGACCCGGGAGAGCACGTCGAACGGGTCTCCCCCCACCATCTGTACGTCGATGGCCGTGTGGACGGCGATGTAGTCGGCGCCCGCCGCTTCGGCCGCCACGGCCCGGCTGACGGGGTCCGCGACCTCTATCATGTCCACTACTATCTCGCAGCCGTAGTTGCGCGCTGCGTCGACGCACTCGGCGATGGTCGCGTCTGATGATGCCCCGAGAACGTCGATTATGTTCGCGCCCGCTTTGGCAGCGGTCTCGACCTCGGTACGCCCCGCGTCGATCGTCTTCATGTCGGCTATTATCTTGTGGTTCGGGAAAGCCTGACGCATCGCGCGCACGGCGTTCAGACCCTCGCTCTTTATCAACGGAGTGCCGATCTCGATCCAGTCGACGCCGCCTTCCACGGCTTCGCCGGCCACCTCTATCGCCCGCTCGAGGTCGACGAAATCCAGCGCTACCTGCAGTACCGGTCTGTCCATTGTTCTCCTAAGGTTGATTGCTCTCGCCAGGCGCCGAAAACCGCCTTAATCCAGGCTATATTACCTGCGTGAGGACGCGGATAAGTATAGCACAGGGGGTGGTTCGCTTTTGCCTGAATGAGCGCCCGAGGGCTCAGCCCTGCGGCACGGCGATCACGTGCCAGATCTGCCAGTCGGTGCCGTGCAGGCCGGTCGCAGCCGGCTGACCCCCGAGGCTCCCCGCCACGACTTCGATAGATACCTGGGGATTACCCGATGCAACGTCTTGAGACTCTCTCGTCATGTAGAAGACGTTCGGGTCGTCCGGGGAGAACTCGAGCTGCGTAACGCCGCCGTGCAGGCCGGCGTTGCGGTCGACCTTGTCCCAGACGGTCGGCTCGCCGCCGCCCGTGGCGCGGGTGGACACGCTGCACTCGGTGACGTTCATGGCCGGTGCCACGACCCCCATGCGGTCATAGGAGACGTGGGCTCCGTCGGAGGACACTGACCACATCTGGTAATCGATCACCGCATAGCCCGGCACATCGCGCTGGGGCGCAAGGTACGGGGTGTCTGTAGGGGTTCCCTTAAGAGAGATCTTGTACACGCGGCTTGAGGGAAAATCCGAGCCGAAGTGGTTGTAGTAGAGGTAGTCGCCGCTCGCGTCAGTGAAGATCCCTCCGATCGACTCGTCCATGAAAGGCTCGGGCTTGCGGTAGACCACGTCGACCTTGTTCGCGGCGATGTCGTAGCGCTCGAACCTTACGTGGATCGCGCCGTTGGTGTCGCCCGGCTCGGCGATGTTGCGGCAGAAGTATATGTACTTGCCGTCGTGCGAGAATGCCGCGCACTCGACCGGACCCCTTTCGGGCAGGGTGACCTGCCTCAGCCCGGTCCCGTCGTAGTTCTCCATGTACATGACCCTCGAGTTGTTGATCAACGCGATCTGCCCGTTCGCCGGCGACGTCGCGAAGTCATTGACGTCGTGCGAGGTCGTTACCTGGTGCTCGCCCGCGCCGTCAAGCCCCACCGTGTGGAGGTCACCATTCCGGAGGAAAGCGATCTTGTCCGTCGCCTTCTTCTTGAGCGCGAGCGTGAAGGTGACCGCGGCCCCGGGGTTCGCCTTGCCGGCGCGGTCGTATGCGGTGGGCTTGATCGTGTGAGGCCCCGCCGGCGCCCCCGTCCACTCGAACTCGTACGGGCCCCGGTCGAAGCGCTTGACCGTCTTTCCATCGACGGCGATCTCGATGGCTGTCGGCTTATTGTCGACCGCGAGCGCTATGCTCACGCGCCCGACGCCGCCGGCCTCTTCGTTCGCCGTGATCGAGACCCCCTCGAGGGGCCTCACGACCTTGACCGTGGGAGGAGGACCGGCCTCGGCGTACTTGACCCCGATGTAGGTGCCCACTCCGGCTCCCGCCACCATGAGGGAGATCCCGACGCCTATGATTGCCTTCGTCAGCGCGCTCATCCCCGCCGCGACCGTGACAGCACCGAAAGCGGCAGCCTTGGCCAGGAGCGCGCCCTTGAGAGCGAGCGCAGGCAGGACAGGGATCATGGAGCGCAGCGTCGTGGAGGCGCCGGCCATCTCGTCCATGCACTCCCGGCACTCGGGGCACGTCATCATGTGGTCCTGGACGGTCCTCTTTTCCTCATCCGTCGCTTCACCATCGAGGACCGCTGACATGATGGGGAGGAGGTCCCTGCATGCCGGCTCGAGGCGGCCCGCGTCTATCTCCTGCAATCTGAACTCCTTCTTGAACTTGAGGCGCGCCCGGGACAGCAGCACGCCGACGGCGTTACGGCTCATGCCCATGAAGTCGGCGATCTCGCCGTAGCTCCAGCCGTCTATGTCCTTGAGGGTCAGTGCCACGCGCTGGTGCTCGTTGAGACGCCGGGTCGCCGCGGCCACCGACGCGCGCTGTTCGGCGAGGAGTGCGGCGCGAGCAGGGTCGGCGAAGATGTTGGGGTCCTCGAATGCCATCTCCTCGGGTGTCGCGTCGGTGAACTTCTTCTGTCGCCCGAGTTGCGTCATCGCGAGGTTGCGGGCGGTCCCGAAGAGGTAGGACTTGAAGTCGCGCACGTCCTTCTTCTTGTCGCGGCATGCTTCCACGGTCCGCAGGAAAGCCTCCTGGCTGATGTCCGAGGCGGAATCGTAGTCGTAGAGGATGTAATAGACAAAGTTGATGACGGGCGTGAACCAGGCGTCGTATGCCTGCTCAACTGCCGCGGCTTCGCCCGACCTGATTCTTTCTGTGAGGTCAGTCAGCATCTCGTTCACCTCGTCCCCCTGTCCTGATACGTATCGTATCGGGTTCAACGCTTCCGTGGATTAGACAACCGACGCCGCGCATTTATTACGGTCGGGCGCGAGAATTGTACGAAAAGGGCTCAATCAGTACGGGGCAGTCACGTTGCCGCGAATGCCGATAGAGCACGTGCCGCCGCTCCGGCCGTTGAAGTACATCGCTTTCTCCACGATCACAGGACCGTCCGCGGCAACGTGCGTGCTGAACTCGGAGGCCGGAAGGATAGTGTCGGCCGGCACGGTGAAACGGCTTCGCGGCCCCAGCCGGTATTGTCGGCTCGTCTGCCTGCCGGACGGCTCCATGAAAGTCATCGTGACCGAGCGGGCTTCGTCTCCAGGGTTCTGGACCAGCAGCCAGGTCTCGAAGCCGCCGCCCGTGTAGCCGTCCGGAAGGTACCAGTCGGTGTCGGGGGACGGAGCCCCGATCGACACGTGGCCGTCGCTCCTGTTGTTCCAGTACATCGCGCGCTCGGCCGCCAGGGGATACTGTGCCTGGACTTTCACAGAGACCTCGCGCCCCGGCAAGACGTCGCCGACCGCGACGCTGAAGCGAGATCGCGCAGGGATTTCGTAAGTACGGATGGTGTTCGCGCCGGAGGGCTCCATGAAGAAGAGCATGACCTGGTTGGCCGCGGTCCCGGGGTTCTCGAGCAGGACGTACTCCTGGAAGCCGCCGCCCGTATAGCCTTCAGCGAGGAACCACGTGCGAGAGAGCGAACGGGCCGCGATCGAGCAGGTGCCCGCGGCCATGTTGTTGAGGTACTGCGACCTCTCTACGACGACCGGGCGGTCACTCTCGATGGCGGTCGAGACCACCTGTCCCGGCAGGACGTCGTTCACGTGTATCGTAAAGCGCGAGTGCGCCGGGACGGCATATCCGCGTGTCCGGGCGCTGCCGCCACCGGTCATGAAGGTCGCCGTCACCGCGGCGTCCCGGTCGCCAGGGTTCTGGACCAGGACATACTCGTCGAAGCCTTGCGTCGTGCATCCTTCGGCGAGGTACCATCGGGTCCCCGGCGCGGTAACACCTATAGAATCGTGCCCCGCGCGGCGTCCGCTGAAGAACATGCTGCGCTCGACTGCGACCGGCACGTTCGCCTGCAGGCGCACGCTCACTTCGTCGGCGGTGAAGATGCTGTCGACGGAGATCGTCAGCCGGCTGTGCGACGCAGCCTCAAAAGTCTTGTGCACCGTCCTGCCGCCCGCGAGCATGAAAGTCGCACTGATACGCGCGCCGGCGCCCCCGGGGTTCTGGACCAGGATGTATTCCTCGAAGTCTCCTCGCGGGCCCGAGCCGGTGTATCCTTCGGCGAGGTACCAGTCTTTCGCGAGTCCCGGCACGCTGGAGTCGCCGTAGACGGTCGCCGACGCGGGCCTTATCTCTGCTGCTCCACCGTCTCCTTGAGCGTCGATCCGCGCTGCGTACTCGCCGTCGTCCACCGCGTTGCCCGCGTCGTCCTTGCCATCCCACTGGAACTCATGCTTCCCGGCGGCCTGGTGCACGTCCGCCAGGCTGCGGACGCATTTCGACCCGCCCCAGATCGTCCGGCGCACACTCGAGGCAACGGGCAGATTGTAATAGACCGTGGCGCTCTGGGCGGCGGGGTCAGCGGTGTCGATCGCGTGGCCGGTCGCCCGCACGTCGCCGAGCTCCCTGACGTCCGCGGGGCCTACCGTCGCCGGCAGCAGGGAGCGGTTTGTGATGGTCGGGCTGGCGGAGGCGCTTGCGAAGTAGAGAGTCGGCACCCTCTTCGACGGGTCGGCGTTGGCCCAGTCCGCTCGACTGAAGACAGGGATCTTCACCGGTGAGGTCGCAGGCTGGTAGTAAAGTGAGTTCTCGGGGCCGTCCATCACCAGGCCCGCAACCGAATCGATCAGGCCCAGGCTCGCTGTGCCGCGCGGGTAATAACTCATGAGCGGCGTGGCCGCCGTCCCGTTCACCGCCTCGACCTTCGCCGAGAAATCATGGGCGCTGTCGTCCGCCCCTCCAAGGGTGTCCCTGACTTTCACCGTCGAGCGCGAATGCGGCCCGATGCGCACCACCTGTTCCCGCGTGCTTCCATCACCCAGCATGTAGGTGATCTTCGCGTCCAGGGGGTCCGGGCCGGGGTTCTGAAGCGAGAGGTACGGGTCGAAGCCCGGGCGGCAGGTGCCCTCCGCGAAGTAGAAGAAGCCTGACGATGCCGTGGCGCCGATCACGTCGTGACCGCCGGTCCAGCCGCGATAGTCGAAGTACTCTGGACGCTCGGCGATGATGCTCGTGCCGTTCAAGGTCTGGACCTTCGCCGAGAAATCGTGCGCGGCGTCATCTCCATGGCCCAGCACGTCGGCGACCCTGATCGTGGAGCGGGAGTGTGCCGCCACCGCGAGCGACTGCTCCTGCGTCCGGCCGTCGCCGAGCATATAGGTTATCTTGACCTCGCTGCCGGTGGCGCCGGGGTTCTGGATGCATATGTACGGGTCGAAAGCCGGCCGGCAGCTCCCTTCCGCGAAGTAGAACGAGGAGGCCGGGCTGGTGGCGCCGACCACGTCGTGGCCGCCGCTCCAGGCGCCATGGTAGTTGAAGTACACAGGGCGCTCCGCGACGATGCCCGCACCGCCGACAGACTCGACCTTCGCGGAAAAATCGTGTGAAGGGTCGTCGCCTCCACCGAGCGTGTCCCTGACCCTTACCGTGGAACGCGAGTGCGCCGGCACCTTCAGCGATTGCACCTTGTTCCGCCCGTCTCCGAGCATGTAAGTGATCCTGACGTCCGTGTCCGAGGCCCCCGGGTTCTGAAGGCACAGGAACGGATCGAAGCCCGGCCTGCAGGACCCCTCTGCAAAGTAGAAGACGGGCGCGGGGCCGGTGGCCCCGATGACGTCGTGGCCCCCGGTCCAGCCGTGGTAGTTGAAATACATCGGCCGCTCCGCGATGATGCCGGCCCCGTTGACAGATTCGACCTTCGCGGAGAAGTCGTGCGACGCGTCGTCGCCCTCGCCCAGCAGCTCCTTCACCCGGACCGTGGACCTCGAGTGCGCCGCGACATGCAGTCTCTGCTGCCTGGTGCGCCCGTCCCCGAGCATGTACGTGATCTTCACGCTCGCGCTTCCGGCGCCGGGGTCCTGGATGCACAGGTACGGCTCGAAGCCCGGCCTGCACGTGCCTTCGGCGAAATAGAAAGTGGCAGCGGGAGCCGTCGCCCCGACCGTGTCGTGCCCGCCCGTGATGCCGCCCGCGTAATCAAAGTAAACGGGGCGCTCAGCCACGATGCCCGCCGGCGCCGGGACCGTCTCCGCCGAGCGCTGGCCGCCCTGTGCGGACGCCCGCATCTGTCTGCCCCCCGCCCCCGCTCCCGAGCCATAGATCATCCCGTCCCAGTAGCCCCCGGACAGGTCCCGGCCGAGATACTGCTCGAAGGTCCAGTACGCGTTCGAAAGAGCGAGCGGGCTCGCCCCTGCAAGCGTGACGCCCGAGTAGCATGCGAGCGCGTCCCTCCATAGGTTCGAGGAGATCCACATCCTGCCGGGGTCGTAACTGGTGTGCCTGCTGCCGTATGTCCCCCACGTCCGTGCGGTCGCGTTCTGTATGTCCTCGCGCAACCTGGTGAAGTTGGTCGCGGTCACCCCGATGTCCCTCTGTGCGCCCATGAGGTAGAGGAGCCCGTTGCCAGTGTGGATGCTGCTGGCTTCACGGTCGGCGCTCTGGACGCTGCCGTCGAGGCAGACCGCGAAGTGGTCCGACAGCCAGGCGTCGTTCTCGAGCGTCTGGTTGATGAGCTCGACCCGGCCCTGGCAACTCCCGGCGAACGAGGCCTCCTGGGGCGAGATGCCGAGCGCCATCTCGCGGGCCGCGCGGTAAGCCGCCAGGCACTTGAGCCCGAGGTAAGACTGGTCCTTGCCTCCCTCGAGGGCGGGGGTCCCGTCGTCGAACGTTGTCTGACTGTACTTGTCCGGCAGCCCGTTCCCGTTGGTGTCGCAGTTCGTGAGGAAGCCGGTGAGCATCCGCACGTAGTCGAAGCGCGACTTGACGTAGGCCGTGTTGCCGGTGCTCTTCCAGTACTTGTAGAGGAGCAGGATATAGTTGAGGTTCTCCTCGACCGGCATGTCGTGGTCGTAGACCTGCCCCGAGACCTGGTCCAGTATCCCGATGTCGTGCGGCAGGTAGACTCCGGCCTCGTTGGATTTCGGATAGAGGAGCCACTCGTTCAGGATGGTCGGCAGCAGGTCGGGCCAGAACTCGTAATAGAACCATGCCTGGTTGTATTCGACGTCGACCGTGCCGTGAAAACGCATCCACGTGCCTTCCCACACGCTGAACCAGTTGCGGCCGCTGGAGGACCGGGCCCACCACGTGTTCGTGAGGTAGGTCTGGAAGCTGCAGGCGATCATGTTGCGGACGCTGTCCTTGTACGAAGGGTCCAGCAAGAGGTAAGCGTCCGAGAAGACGGTCGAGTCGAAGAAGTCGGACTTGCCCTCGATGTCGTCGCCCGCGGTCCTGCTGGCGGCGGCATAGCCGGCTACCGCCCGCACGTCGTTGAAGTACTGGTTGTAGCGGAACCTGAAGGCGCTGTCGGTGTACCTGCTGTTCTTGACCGAGAGGATGCTGTCGGCGGTGTGGCCCGCGAGGATGAAATGCTTCGTGGTCGTGGCCCCGGACGCCAGGTTGCTTATGGTCCAGAGGCAGCCCTCATAGCCCCTGGGATAGAAAGTGTACGCGGGGTTCTTCGGGTCGCCCGCAACGGGATAGCCCACCGGCGAGCTCCAACCCCAGAGCGCGCCAGACGAGAAGTCGCCGAACTGGCCCGCCGTAGCTCCTCGAAAATCGAGGCCCGCGGCCTCGGCGGTGGGCAGCGCGAGAGCTTCGCCAGCGGCCTTTGCGTCGTTCGCGTTAACTGTCTCGTCGTTGTAGTTGTATTCGGTCCTGCTCGTGATCCCGGTCGCGCTCGCATCGGAGAACCTGGCTATGCCGGCGGAGGCGAACTCGTCTTTCACCGGACGCGCCACCATGAACGTCCCCGAAGCGCTGTGGCTGCTCCCGTTCTTCACCGACAGCTCGACGTAGAAGAACGGGGCGCCGCTCACCTTCTCGTTCCGCGGGTAGAAAGGGGCTCGAAACGCGACGGTCACCTGCAGCGGCATCGAGCCAGAAGAGCACGCCAGCGCCTGCGAGGTCATCTTCTGAGTCTGGGAGATGTTCTCGAACGTGGGGAACCTGCCTGTGAACGGGAGGGCGCGGACCTCTTTCCCGCACTTGAGCGCGAATACGAACTCGGACAGGTCGCCGGTCCATGTGCCGAGCGTCGTGAACCGGCAGGCGAGCCGTTGCGGCACCAGGTCGAGGCTGGCCCGGGAGCCCAGGCGCCCGAGAACGGCCTCGAAAGTGTTCTGGCTTGCGGTGTTGTAGTGGCTGACCGGCGGGTCTTTGACGTTCCTCGAAGCGGACGCGTCGATCTCGACCGCGTCGCCGGCGCCGCTGAAGACCCTCACCGTGCTCACGGTAGCGTTGTCGACACAGCCGGCCTGGTCCGAGCGGAACGCGACCGGCAGCAGGCCTCTGCCGTCAGCCTTTGATTGCACCGTGACCTGATACGCGGAGTCGGCACCGGACGCCGAGTACAGGTCAAGATCTGATAGTGCGAGAGCCGACTGCACGTACACGTTGAACCTGCGCATGCCGCCAGTGTGAAAGTCATGCTCGACGAACGAGAGCTCGACCGAGTAAGACGTTCCCGGCTCGAGCCCCGCCGTGACGTAAGTGAAGCACTTCCCCTGGCGCTCTCGCTGGAACTTGTACTGCTGCCTGGTGCCGCCGTCGGTGTTAGCGATGCCGACCGGGAAGGTGCTGGCGCGCGTGACGTCGCGGCCGTGGTTCTGCTGGAGCTCGACCGTAACCGGGCCCGAGCCCGCGGCCAGGGCTTTGCCCGACAGGACCGCGAGAAGAACAAAGACGGCGACAGCCATCATCCAGAGATACCGTGACGCCCGCCTCACTTCTCGCATCGAACCCCCGCCGATCGCACCTCAGGTCAAAGCCGCGATCGATGTGTTGCCCCAGGGCCTCATCCTACAGCGCCATTATACTGCTCGGCGCGGCCCGCGAGCGCGCCGAATGCGACCCAATTCGGCGGGTAAATGCAGTATCATTACGTAATCGACACTATTGGTTGAGGAGAAGGGGATGGCCAACTCCACCGAACCCGTCAGAATAGGTCTGCTCGGCTGTGGCACCATCGGCTCGGGCGTCTTCCATCTCGTGCGCAAGAACGCCGCGGGGCTGGCCGAGGCCGCCCGCAGGCCGCTCGAGGTGGCGCGCATCCTGGTCAAGGACCCCGACGAGACGCGTCCTTTCCCTGCAGACCGATCGCTCATGACGACCGATGCGGCCGATGTCCTCAGCGACCCTTCTATAGACATCTATATCGAGGTCATGGGAGGCATCAGGCCCGCCAGGGAGTTCGTCCTAGAGGTGCTCGGGCGCGGCAAATCCGTGGTGACCGCGAACAAGGAGCTCATCGCGGGCCACGGGCGCGAGATCATGGAGACAGCCGCGAGCAACAACGCGCACGTTCGCTTCGAGGCGGCGGTCGGAGGCGGCATCCCGCTCATAAGGCCCCTCGAGGAGTCGCTCGGTGGCGACAACATCCTGAAGATGATGGGCATAGTGAACGGCACGACCAACTACATCCTCACCCGCATGAGCACCGAAGGTAGCACGTACGAGGAGGCGCTCGCGGAGGCGCAGGCCCTCGGTTACGCCGAGGCCGACCCGGAGGCGGACGTCGAAGGCATCGATGCGGCCAGCAAGCTTGCCATACTGTGCTCGATCGCGTTCCACGCCGGAGTGACCGCCGAGCAGGTCTATCGCGAGGGCATCTCGCACATACATACCGAGGACCTCGAGAACGCCCGCGAGCTCGGATACGCCGTGAAGCTTCTTGCGATCGCATCGCGCGACGACGACGGCATATCGGCGCGGGTCCACCCGACGATGATCCCTCTGGACCATCCTCTTGCGAGCATATCCGGAAACTTCAACGCGGTCTTCGTCATCGGCGAGTCCGTGGGAGAGCTGATGTTCTACGGGCAGGGCGCGGGCTCTCTACCGACGGCGACGGCGATACTGGGAGACGTGGTCAACGTCGCGAGGAACCTCGACAGGCCCCCCGCGACAAGGCGGTCTTACTGGTCGCGGCCGGGTGAGATCAGGCCGATCGAGAAGGTTGCGGCGCGGTTCTATATGGTGCTGAAGGTCGCCGACAGGCCCGGCGTGCTCGCGAAGATAGCGGGAGTGTTCGGCGATTGCGACGTCAGCCTCGAGAGAGTGCTGCAGAAAGGCAAAGCCGACAGCGCCGAGATAGTGCTCATCACCCACGAGGTGCTGGAGCGGAACTTCCGCACGGCGCGCGAGGGGCTCGCGAACCTCGAAGAGGTCGTGGAGATACCGAGCGTGATCCGGGTCGAATCTTCCTGAGCGAGACCTTCCAAACGAAGTCAAAGGAGAATCGAGCGATGCTTCATCCAACGCCCCGATGGCGCGGCGTGATAGAAGAATATAGAGAGTACCTGCCGGTGAGCGATGCCACGCCTGTCATCACTCTGCTGGAGGGCAACACTCCATTGATAAGAGCGCGCTCCCTTTCGGACCGGCTGGGCCTGGACGTCTACCTCAAGTACGAGGGGGTCAACCCGACCGGCTCGTTCAAGGACCGCGGCATGACAATGGCCATCAGCAAAGCGCTCGAGGATGGCGCGAAGACAGTCATCTGCGCGTCGACCGGCAACACCAGCGCGTCCGCGGCGGCCTATTCAGCAAAGGCCGGGATCAAGTGCATAGTGCTCATCCCCTCAGGCGCGATCGCACTGGGCAAGCTCACCCAGGCGCTCATGCACGGGGCGCAGGTGCTGGCGGTCAACGGCAACTTCGACGACGCGCTACGGGTCGTGCGCCAGATAGCCGACGAGAACCCGATAGTGCTGGTGAACAGCGTCAATCCTTTCCGCATCGAAGGGCAGAAGACCGGCGCCTTCGAGATATGTGACGTGCTGGGACGAGCGCCGGACATCCACGCGATACCGGTCGGCAACGCCGGCAACATCACGGCGTACTGGAAGGGCTACCGCGAATACCGCGACGCGGGCAAGATCTCGGGGCTGCCCCGCATGCTGGGCTTCCAGGCCGAGGGCGCGGCGCCCATCGTCCACGGGCATCCGGTCGAGAAGCCCGAAACGATCGCGACGGCAATAAGGATCGGGAACCCCGCATCGTGGAAGCAGGCCCTTGCCGCGGCGGACGAATCGGGCGGCAGGATCGACATGGTGACAGACCGCGAGATCCTGGACGCCTATCACATCCTCGCTTCCGAGGAGGGAGTCTTCGTCGAGCCGGCCTCAGCCGCGTCGGTGGCCGGGCTCATCAAGGCGCGGGAGAGCGGCGAGGTGGAGGCTGGTCAGAGCGCGGTCTGCATCCTCACCGGCCACGGGCTCAAAGACCCGGACCGTGCGATCGCCGAGTCACACACGCCGCCCCTCATCGAGCCCACCGCGGACGAGATAATGAAAGCAATAACAGTGGCCCGGAGGTAACATGTCCGGACTGAAGATCGCCGTGCTCGTCCCTGACGGCGCGGCCGACCGCCCTCTCGACGTGCTCGGCGGCAGGACGCCTCTCGAGGCCGCCAACATCCCCAACATGGACCGGGTAGCCGGCGATGGGATGACCGGCACCGCGGCAACAGTACCCGCGGGGTTGCCGCCGGGCAGCGACGTCGCCAACCTGTCTCTGATGGGATACGACCCCGCGACCCATTACGGAGGGCGCGCTCCGATTGAGGCCGCCAACCTCGGCATCGATATCCCTGACGGCTGGACCGCCTTCCGCTGCAACCTGGTGAAGACGGACGGGAACGTTATGCTGGACTACAGCGCCGGACACATCGGGCAGGCCGACGCGGTGCGGTCGGTCGAAGCCCTCCAGGCGTCGCTGGGCGATAGTGAGACGCGCTTCTATCCGGGCAAATCGTATCGACACGTCCTGCTGGTGAAGGGCGACTTGAGCTCCGTGCAGTGCACCCCGCCGCACGACATAACTGGTGAGCCCATGGCGCCGCACCTCCCGCGAGGTGATGGGGCGAGCCGGATCCTCGGCCTGATGGACAGCTCCCGTGAAGTGCTCGCCGCAGTGGAGGGCACGCCGGCGGACATGATCTGGCTCTGGGGCCAGGGCGGGAGGATGGAGCTCGAGAACTTCGAGGCGCTGCACGGGGTCACGGGCTCCGTCATCAGCGCGGTGGACCTCGTCTGTGGCATCGGCCGCCTCGCGGGCCTCACGCCGGTGGAAGTGCCTGGTGCCACCGCATACCTCGACACCGACTACGCAGCCAAGGGGCGGGCGGCGGTGGAAGAGCTGGAGAAGGGGGACTTCGTCTTCGTGCATGTCGAGGCGCCCGACGAGGCTTCCCACATGGGAGACGCGGCGGAGAAAGTGAAAGCGCTGGAGCGCTTCGACGAGAGCGTGGTCGGCCCGGTGCTCCGCCACCTCGGCTCGAGGACGCACCCGTTCCGCCTGCTGGTAGCGCCCGACCACCCGACGCTCATCAGGACGCGCACGCACGATGGCGCTCCGGTGCCGTACGCTGTTTGCGGAGCTGGTATCGTCCCCTCACGCGCCAGGGTGTTCACCGAGGCGGAGGCGGCCAGGCACGGACCGCACTTCGACCGGGGATGGATGTTGATGTCCAAGCTCACCAGCCTCGCAGACTGGTAGCAAGGGGGATTCCATCGTGCGTTTTACAAATATAATGAGAGATAATTCACCTTCGGGGTCAAACCTGAAAGGTGAATCTCAGAGCCTGTGTCGTTTCGGATATTGAAATTTCACCTTTGAGGTTTGACCCCGAAGGTGAATTTGACTTGACCCGGGGGGAAATGATGGAGATGGATGGGACCGCACCACCGAACGCAAACACTCCCATGCCGCCGCCAGCGCCCGCGGCGAAGCCCGGGCAGTCGAACGCCGTTATCGGATGGATAGTCGGAGGCGTGGCGCTGTGCCTGGTCCTACTCATCATCGTCTTCTTCTGCGGGACGTGTTTCTTCTTGAGTGCGATCTTCAAGAGCGGAGAGTTCGGCGGCAGAGGCGTCGGTCTCATCGAGATCAGCGGGGTCCTGGCGTCCAACTCCGAAGGGCTCACGGGAGGCACGAGCTCGCAGTCCGTAGTCGTGCAGCTGCAAAACGCGCTCAAAGACTCTCGCATCAGGTCGGTGTTGATAAGGATAGACAGCCCCGGCGGAACGCCCGCCGCCGCTCAGGAGATCTACGAGGAGATCATGCGGGTCAAGGTCTCCAAACCCGTAATCGTGTCGATCGGCGACCTCGGCGCGTCGGCCGCGTACTACCTCGCCTCAGCGGCCAACGTCATCTACGCCCTGCCCGACTCCGACGTGGGCAGCATCGGCGTCATCCTCGAGATCCCGAACATCCAGGGACTGGAAGACAAGATCGGCGTCCACTGGTTCATCTACACGCAAGGCCAGTACAAGGATATCGGCAGCCCGCTCCGGCCCCCGACGCCGGCCGAATCGGCGATCATCCAACAGCAGATGACCGTTGCCTACAACCATTTCATCGAAGGAGTAGCCGCCGGAAGGCACATGAGCGCCTCAAAGGTGCGCGACCTCGCAACCGGACTGACATTCCCCGGCACGGAGGCGAAGGCCCTCGGCCTGATCGATGCGCTGGGGAACTACCAGGTCGCGCTTACACGCGCCGGCCGACTCGGCGGCATCAAGGGTGAGGTCCGTGCGATACCGCTCCTGCAGCGTGGGGCGCTCGGTATTTTTTCCGAGCTGCTGACGACGTTCAAAGACCTATCGAATAACCTGAACAAGCTGCTGCACGGGACAGGTGTGGACCAGTCGACGCCGGTGAAGCAATGAGCGCGAAAGCGAGGCATGGAGGGACAGATGAACAGCCGCGGTCCTGAGAAGCCAGTGAAGATCGCCCACATCTCGGACATCCACGTGGGCTCGAACCACTTCGTGTCCAACCTGCTGAACCGGGCGATAACAGAGATCAACGAAATGGAGCCCGACCTGGTCCTCGTGTCTGGCGACCTCACCAACGACGGCTTCAGGCAGGAGTACGCCGCGGCGCGCGCATACCTCGACAACTTCGCCTCCGAGCGCCTCGTGGTCATCCCCGGGAACCACGACTCGCGCAACGTGGGCTACGTCCACTTCGAGGACATGTTCGGCGAAAGGACGAGCGTGATAACCCTCCCCGGTGTGACGATGGTCGCCCTGGACTCCTCGCAGCCCGACCTGAACGAAGGCAGGCTCGGGCGCCAGAACTACCGATGGATGGCCGAACAGCTCAAAGATGACAGCAACTTCAAGATAGTCGCGCTGCACCATCACCTGCTGCCGCTGCCGGGAACCGGTCGCGAGCGCAACATCATCGAGGATGCCGGCGACTTCCTCGAGCAACTGGTCTACGAAGGGGTCGACCTTGTCCTCTCGGGGCACAAGCACGTGCCGCACACCTGGCATTTCGAGGACCTCTACGTGAGCAACGCGGGAACTGTCTCCTCGCTGCGGGTGCGCGGCTACGCGAGACCGTGTTACAACGTGATCGACATAGAGCCGGGCTCGTGCCGCATCACGAGGAAATATCCGTTCGGCGACTCCGTCGAGGTCGTGGACTTCCCGATCGAAGAGAAGCCCAAGGGACGGCGGGTGACCGACAGGCCGGACCGCCAGGTGACATGATGAACGGCGAACAGCCTCACGGCTCGGCCGACCGCGCGAAGGCGATCGCGCTCGTCGACGGTGAGCATTATCCCGACGTGACCGTAGCGGCGCTTTCCTATGCCGAGGATTCTCTCGGATTCAAAATTGTGGCAATGGTCTTCCTCGGCGGCACCGAGAAGGTCGCTGACATCAGCCGGTTCTCTTACCGCGATGTACCGATGTATGCAGGCCAGGGGCAGGTGCAGGACCTTCGACGCGCCCTCTCGGCCCACGATGCGGACGTGGTGATCGACCTGTCCGACGAGCCGGTGGTCGGCTACGCTGAGCGGTTCCGGCTCATCAGCGAGGCGCTGGCCGGCGGCGTCTCCTACCGCGGGGCGGACTTCTTCTTCGAAGCTCCCGTCCGCCCTCACAGTTGCGACAAACCCTCGATCGGCATATGGGGGTCGGGAAAGCGCGTGGGAAAGACCGCCATCTCCGGCTTCACCGCGCGCCACCTAGCAAGCAGAGGGACGCGGCCCTGCGTCTGCACCATGGGACGCGGCGGCCCCGCAAGACCGGAACTCCTCGGGGTGCCTTCCGCTATCACCGACAGCTACCTCCGGGAGAGGGTCGAGGCCGGATGCCACGCGGCGAGCGACCACTTCGAGGACGCGATGATCGGCGAGGTCATGGCCGTCGGGTGCAGGCGTTGCGGCGGGGGGATGGCCGGAGCCCCGTTCTTCTCCAACGTCGGCGAGGGGGCGGCCCTAGCATGCCGCCAGCAGGCCGACATCGTCGTCTTCGAAGGGAGCGGCGCGGCCATCCCTCCTGTTGGTGTAGACGCCGTCATGTTCGTCGCATCCGCGGCCCAGCCGATCGAATATCTCCTTGGTTACCTGGGCCCCTATCGGCTATTGCTTTCAGACATCCTTGTCGTTACAATGTGTGAAGAATTCCTGGTATCCAGCGAGAAGCTTCGTAAGCTCATAGATGGCGCTTTTTCCATCAATCCCGAGGTCAAGGTTCTAAAGACCGTTTTCAGACCCCGACCCCTAGGTGAACTCCGTGGGCGAAAAGTGTACCTGGTCAGCACCGCGCCGGCCGCCGGCGTGGACGTCCAGGCGGAGCACCTCGCACACGAGTACGGAGCCGTCATCACAGGTTCGAGCCCGAACCTCGCGGACCGCAAGAGGCTCGCAGCGGACCTCGCGGGGGCACACGAAGCGGACGTCCTGGTCACGGAGTTGAAGGCGGCCGGAGTCGACACGGTGTCGAAGTTCGCGCAAGAGAACAGCAAGGAGCTTGTTTACCTCGAGAACCTCCCTGTCGCGATCGAGGGGGACCTCGAGGAGGAGATAGATCACCTGGAAGCCACCGCGCGGGCCCGGTTCGCGAAAAGGTAAGACCGAACCGGCGGCGTATTAGGACCCTAAAGAGTTTCCCGGCAGCAAATCCCAGAATCCGACCGCGCGGACCATGGCGCGGACTAAGGGCCGAAGCCGGGCGCGGACAGAAGCCCCAAGGCATCGCGTCTCCATTAGAGGACAGGCGCGCCGATGGACCGAGAGCCAGAATGCCTGAACGACTGCAGAAGATTACAATCGTCGATGAAGAGCACCACCTCCCTTACTCAAAGGGACTGATGGCGGTCTCCATCATGGCCACGGGCCTTCCGCCCGGCCAGGCGTACAGCATCGCCTCGCTGATCCAGGAGGAGCTTCGCGACGAGGGCGTGCCCATGGTCACGATGGAGTACGTGAGGTGCACCGCCGAGCGCATCCTCGAGCGGGAGGTCGGCGCGCGCTACGTCGACATCTACCGGAAGTGGCAGGCCATCGGCAACCTGCGCAAGCCGATAATCATCCTGATGGGCGGCGCGACCGGCGTCGGGAAGTCGACGGTTGCGACCATGCTGGGAGCGCGGCTCGGAGTCACGCGGCAGGTCTCCACGGACGTCATCCGTGAGGTCCTGCGGTCCTCCTTCGCCCCCGACCTCATCCCGGTGCTCTACAACTCTTCGTTCAGCGCGTTCGAGGCGCTGGGCTCGATGCCGCTTCCCGAGACCACCGACAAAGTCATCCTCGGGTTCCTCGAGCAGGCCGCCATGGTATGGGTCGGAATACGGGCCCTGATAGACCGCGCGATCGTGGAGCGGACGAACTTCATCGTCGAGGGCGCGCACGTGGTGCCGGGCATTGTTGATCCGCAATATTTCAAGGACGCTTTCGTCGTGCAGATGGTGCTTGCGGTCGACGACGAGCAGCAGCACCGCAGCCACTTCGAGATACGCGAGGTCGAGACCGAGGGGGCGCGGCCGTTCAGAAAGTACCTCGATAACTTCGCCAACATTCGCAAGATACAGGACTACGTGCTGGGGCTCGCCGCCGAGCAGAAGGTCCCGGTCTTTCCCTGTTACAGCATGGACGCAACGGTGAGCGCGGTCCTGGACTTCGTCATCAATCAGGTGTTCGTGGAATACACGGAGGGCAAGGTCGCCGACTCGGACATCGCCCGAGCCATCGAGGCGTGCACACATTACGACGTGAAGGCCGGTGCGGCCGCGGGGCCGCAGTCGAAGGAGGAGGGGCTGAATTGAGGCTGTTCATTGACACGGCTAACGTGGAGCACATCCGCGAGATAAACGACTGGGGCGTGCTGGACGGGGTCACGACGAACCCGTCGCTCGCCTGCAAAGAGAACCGCAACTACCGCGACTGCGTTGCCGAGATCGCGTCGATCGTGAAAGGCCCGGTAAGTGCGGAAGCGGTTTCGATGGAGTGCGCCGGGATGTTGGCCGAGGCGCGCGAGCTGGCGGCCATCGCCGACAACGTCAACGTAAAGATCCCGATGTGCCCTGAAGGGCTCAAGGCCATCAGCGCCCTGACCGAAGAGGGCATCAAGACCAACTGCACGCTGATCTTCTCCGCCAACCAGGCGCTCCTCGCTTCGGCCGCAGGCGCGACTTTCGCAAGTCCTTTCATCGGAAGGCTGGATGACATCGGCAATGACGGCATGAGGGTGCTCGCGGAGATAGTCGAGATATACGAGTATTACGGCGTACTGACGGAAGTGATATCGGCGTCGCTGCGGCACCCACAGCACGTGGTGGGCTCCGCGCTCGCCGGGGCGCACATCGCAACAATCCCGTACGACGTGTTCAAGAAAATGGCAAGCCATCCGCTTACGGACATCGGCATTGAGAGGTTCCTGGCGGATTGGGACAAGATCAAAGACCTGTAGAAACGGGGCGGCGCCATAAGGGGCGCGTGCTTCAAGGAGGTACGAAAGAAATGGAAGTTGTTGACAGGAGTGTGCTGGAGAGCAAGCTTCTGCCCGAGCTCCAGGAGATCGGGACGGCCCTCGACATAGACGGGGTCAAGAAGCTGCGTAAGAAGGACTTGATAGACGCCATCATGCAGGAAGCGGGCGTAATGCCCAACGGCGACGGCCGTCAGGCGCCCGACTCCGCCCCGGCGGACCCGGCGGTCCAGAAGGCGGAGCCCGAGGTGGCTGTGAAGGTCGAGGAAGACGAGGAAGAGGAAGGCGTAGGCAGCGGCATTCTGGATATCCTCTCGGACGGGTACGGGTTCCTTCGTACCTCCGGGTACCTGGCCTCGGAGAAGGATATCTACGTCTCGATGTCACAGATACGCCGGTTCCGCCTCAAGAGGGGCGACGAGGTAAAGGGCCAGATACGGCCTCCCAAGGACTCGGAGAAGTACAACGCCCTGCTCCGCATCGAAGCGGTCAACGGGGATGACCCCGAGGTCGCGCAGAGGCGCAGGCAGTTCGAAACGCTCACGCCGCTCTACCCGCAGGACCGCCTCAGGCTCGAGACGCGCTTGAGCAGCATTACGTCCCGGATCATCGATCTCATCGCTCCCGTAGGCAAAGGCCAGCGAGGCCTGATCGTCTCCCCGCCAAAGGCCGGAAAGACAACCGTCCTCAAGCAGATCGCGAACAGCATCACCGAGAACAACCCCGAGTGTCGCCTGATGGTGCTGCTGGTGGACGAGCGTCCTGAAGAGGTCACGGACATGGAGCGGTCGGTCACCGGCGAGGTAGTGTCCTCGACGTTCGACCAGCCTTCGGACAACCACATCGCGGTCTCAGAGCTCGTGCTGGAGAGGGCCAAGAGGCTCGTCGAGCATCAGAACGATGTCGTGATCCTTCTCGACTCGATCACGAGGCTGGCGAGGGCATACAACCTCAGCACGCCGGCCAGCGGGCGCATCCTCTCGGGAGGCGTCGACTCCACTGCTCTGTTCCCGCCCAAGAGGTTCTTCGGCGCGGCGCGGAACATCGAGTTCGGCGGAAGCCTGACGATTATCGCGACGGCCTTGGTCGACACCGGCAGCCGGATGGACGAGGTCATATTCGAGGAGTTCAAGGGCACCGGCAACATGGAGATCCACCTCGATCGCAAGCTCGCCGACAAGCGTATATTCCCGGCCATCGACATCGAGAAGTCGGGCACCCGCAAGGAAGAGCTCATCCTCGAGCCGACGGAAGCCGTCAATGTCTGGAAGCTGAGGCGGATACTGCACGCACTGGATCCCAGCGCGGCCATCGAGATCCTGATCGACGGCCTGAAGCAGAACAAGAGCAACGAGAAGTTCCTCTCCCAGATCAAGGAACC
>Ga0209747_1000146_pt1 | contig 35297 bp, 28 predicted proteins | sample BarGraNGADG00311_FD_184498 | JGI IMG/M metagenome (GOLD analysis project Ga0209747, IMG submission 184498) | Arctic peat soil microbial communities from Barrow, Alaska - Barrow Graham LP Ref core NGADG0011-311 (SPAdes) (version 2) | ecosystem: Environmental > Terrestrial > Soil > Wetlands > Peat...
GGGCCACCAGCCAGTGGCGCATGGTTCCGCGGGCGGGGCGGGGAATCTCGGGTAGCGCCCCGGCGGCGGTCATGACCCCATAGCCTAGGCCATAGCCCACCCGAGGAGGTCCCGTGTCAGAGCTACCCAACGATCCCGGCACGCGGCCGGTGGTCACGATCTTCGAGTCCTACGGTTCCGGGGCTGCCACCGTGGGCCCGCGGGTGGCGGAGGCGCTGGGGGTGCGATTCCTCGGGCAGGTCTTCTCGTCTGAGCAACTGGAGGAGGCGGAACTTGCCGCCGACGGCGGAGTCGTCTCGCGGATCCTCCAATTCCTCGGTCGCGCGGGCGTCGACGCTGCCGCCGGCTCGGTCACCGAGGCCGCGGAACGCGCGACGGCACTGGACACCGTGCGGAAGGTCCGCGAGGCGGCGGCGAGTGGCGTCGTCGTCGTGGGTCGCAACGCCACGGTGATCCTCGCGGACCTCCCGAATGCCATCCACGTGAAGCTGGACGGCCCCCTCGAGCAGCGCCTCGAGCGCGCGGCCGCCGACGCCGGCATTCCGCTCGCCAAGGCGGCAAAGCGACAGGTCCGCGAGGACCGGGTGCGCGCCGAGATGTCGATGCGAATCCACAACTGGGACCCCCGCCACAACGACCGCTTCGACCTGGTCATCAACACGGGCGCCGTGGGGCTGGACAGGGCCGTGGAGCTGATCCTGGGCGCGTACGGGATCCTGACCCGCGACTGATGGGGGCAGCGCCACCACCCACGGTGCCGTGGCCAGGCACCCGGGGGGGCCGAACCGTCCCATCTTCGCTGAGCCGCTTGCCATCCGCTCCGCGGTGAGGTTTCGAACCCGCGGTCAGGGAAATACACCTCACCATCGGTGCAAACTCTAGCCAAACTGCTGTTGGTGATGCTTCGAACAGGCCGCCCGGCGGGCCCGTGTGTATCGCGAGCGGGGTCCAGCGTGGGGTCAGTGGCGCAGGCAGGGGTCAGCGGCGGTAGGCCGGGGTGGCGACCGCCAGCACGATGAAGGCCACCGCGAGGACCGCAGTGATCACCAGGGCCATGGCGACGGCGTCGCCTCCGAACACGCCGACCAACGGGCTGACCACGCCCGCCATCCCCGCCTGCAGTGCCCCCAGCATCGCGGCCGCGGTCCCCGCGCGCTCGCCGTGCCTGCTGAGGGCGAGCGCCGTGGCGTTGGCGGGGGTGAACATGACGGAGCTCATCAGGAGCCAGAGGGCCACGAGGAGGGCCGCCACGCCTCCGGCCCCGGTCACGGCGACCAGCAGGAACACCGCGGAGAGGGCGAGGACCGCGGGGATCGCGATGCGCAGGATGGCCAGCGGTTCGAAGCGGTGGACGAGCGAGGCGTTGACCTGCGAGGCGACGATCCCGCCCAACCCGTTCGCCGCGAACACCAGGGCGAACTGTTGCGGGCTGAGGCCGAACTGGAGCTGCAGCACGAACGGCGCACCGGACACGTAGCTCAGGATCGTGCTCATCCCCAGGGCAGGGAGAAGCGCAAGGGCCATGAACTCGCGGTCGCGGAGCACCGACCTGTACCCGCGCAGCACGCTCCTCGCGCCACTGCTGGTGCGGCGCTCGGGCGGCAACGTCTCGGGCAGGAGGCGGTACACCGCGATTCCCAGCACCACACCGAACAGTGCCAGTGCGGCGAAGACGGCACGCCAGCCCCCGAAGCCCGCGATCAGGCCGCCCAGGGTCGGCGCGAGCAGCGGTGCCACGCCGATCACCAGCATGAGCCGGGAGAGGACGCGAGCGGCAGGCCCCCCGACGAGCCGGTCCCGGATCACGGCCATCGCGGTGACCGTGGCGGCGGAGTTCCCGATGCCCTGGAGCATCCGCATCACGATCAGCACCTCGATGGTGGGCGCCACCATGCACGCCAGGGACGCGATGACGTGCAGGGCGATCCCGAACAGCGCGGGCCTCCGGCGTCCGTACCGGTCCGAGAGCGGCCCCATCAGCAACTGGCCGAGCGCGCCACCGATGAGCACCCCAGAGATCGTGAACTGGACAGCCGCGGCGGTGGTCCCCAGGTATTCGGCCACGGCCGGCAGCGAGGGCAGGTACATGTCCATCGACACCGCACCGAGCGCCGCGATGAAGCCCAGCAGCGCGACGAAGCGCGGGGAGAACTGGGAGGGCGCGTTCGGGAGGCTCACTCCTGAATGCTCCTCGTCCGCGTCTGCCCGTGTCGAATCACGGCGGCGGTCCACACGAGCAGCACTCCCGCGGTCGACCACGGCCGTTCCGGGTGCACCACCGCCCCGTTCTGCCAGAGGAGCGCCGTGCCCGCCAGCAGCAGCGCGAATCCCGCCACGCCGAAGCGAGCGGACCGCGCCGCACCCTCGGGCATCAGCCGCCGCTCCACCCGGGCGATCCACGGGACCACCGCCACGATCACCGCGAACGATGCGACGACCACCGCCACCCTGCTCACCGCATACGGCGCGAGAGCCGGGAGGAGCCGAGCCACCGACGTGAGGCCCAGGATGGCGAGGATGATGCACGCGGCCTGCCACAGGTACACCGTGACCAGGTGCGCGCCGAGGATCCCGAACCGGCGCGCGGTCCGGGGTGCTACGTCACGCATCACCCCGGCCCGGTGCAGCAACCCGAGCACGCTCGCCTGCGCGAGGGCGAGGAGGGCGATCGCGAGCGTTGGCGGGTAGTAGTTGGCGATCGGCGAGAGCGGGTACCCCGCCACCGTGACGAGGACGACGACGCCCGCGGCCGCCGTCGTCAGCGTCACCCACGGCACCCACCCGGGGCCGCGGCGGAACCAGCCGCGCTGGTACGCCACGCCGAACTGGTGGCACAGCAGCCACACGAGCACCCAGTTGGCGGCGCGGAACCGGGGGTCGACGTCGACGGCCAGCCAGTCCGCCACGGCGGCCGCGACGGCGAGGGCGGCCAGCGCGCGGAGGCCCCAGCGGTCGTGGGCCCGAACCATGAGGGGGGCGAGCATGACGAGGACGAGGTACACGGTGATGAACCAGAGGAAGTCGGCGTAGTCGCGGCTCACCGTGGTGGCGAGTTCCAGCCAGCCCAGTCCGGTGGTCCCCGGGTAGGGGATCTCCGGCGGGGTGCCCGGGAGCCACGCCGCGACCGTGGAGACCGCGGCGAGGGCAGTCACGAAGAGCGCCAAAGGGCCGGCCAACCGCCGGCCGCGGCGCGCGAGGTGGTGCGCCAGGCCGGCGCCGCGCGTCGGCGTCGTCGGCGGCGTGGCGGAGGACGGGGGCGACGTGGCGGAGGACGGGGGCGACGCCGTCGCGTGCGCGAACCCGCCGGCCACGAAGAAGACGGGCAGCAGCATCACGAACCAGCCGGCGACCAGGAGGCCCCCTCCCGGGATCCAGCGGGTGACGACGAGCTCCCCTCCCACGAGGCTGACCTCGAAGAACAGGCAGTGGTAGACCACCACCGCGAGGACCGAGAGGATGCGGGCGGCGTCGATGAGGTGGTCGCGGGGCGGCGTCGGCGACTCCATGGGCCCATCATCCCCACGCGGGCCGGGTGTCCGCGTGGGTTCGGCGCTCTCACGGCGACGGTCCGGCCGGCACGGACCCCCGGACCCGGCCCGTGGCGCGCAGAATTACCACATCTCCTTGGCGCGCACCATTGTTTTGGCGAAATTCGGGTGGGAGAATCGGTGTCGTCGGTCGATACGCCAATGGAGGCAACATGTCAACGATCAGTACGACATCGGTCGCACGGGAGCCCGCACAGGTGCTCCCACCTGAAACCCGTCTGGATCTCTACGAGATGATGGTGCTCTCCCGCACCTGGGAGGAGGCGATCCAGCGGGAGTACCACGCGGACAAGGGGCCCGGTTTCGACATCGGCAAGGGCCTGATCCCGGGGGAGATGCACCTGTCCGCCGGGCAGGAGCCGGTCGCCGCCGGGGTCTGTGCCCACCTGACCACCGATGACGCCATCACGGCCACGCACCGCCCACACCACTTCGCGATCGCGCACGGCATGGACCTGCGCGCGCTGACGGCGGAGATCTTCGGCCGCGAGGGTGGTCTGGGCCATGGCCGTGGGGGCCACATGCACCTGTTCGACCCGAAGACACATTTCTCCTGCTCGGGCATCATCGCCGAGGGCTACCCACCGGCGCTCGGAATGGCGTTCGCCTTCAGGAGCCAGGGCAAGGACGCGATCGCCGTCGCCGTGACCGGTGAGGGTGCGGCCAACCAGGGCGCTTTCCACGAGTCGCTCAACCTCGCGGCGCTGTGGAAACTCCCGGTGGTGTTCATCGTGGAGGACAACGACTGGGGTATCTCCGTGCCGCGGGTCTCGTCCACGGCGATCCCGAACAACGCAGACCGTGCCGTCGCCTACGGCATCCCCGGGGAACGAGTTGAGGACAACGACGTCGAGGGCGTCTTTGCGGCCGCCGGGCGCGCCGTCGAGCGCGCGCGGAAGGGCGAGGGTCCGAGCCTCATCGAGGTCCACACCTTGCGCATGTTGGGCCACTTCGAGGGCGACGCGCAGGGCTACCGGCCCGAACTCCCAGAAGTGCCCGATCGGGACCCGATCCCCAGGTACGAGCAGCAACTCCTGACCGATGGCGTCCTGGACGCCGCCGGAGTGGAGCACATGAGGGCGTCGATCCGTGAACGGGTCGAGGACGCCATCGCCTTCGCCAAGTCCAGCCCCACCCCCGAGCCCGCGGCGGCCGGCTCGTACGTCTTCGCCTGAAGGAGGACACAATGACACTCACCGAAGCCCCCGTGACCGCGGGACAGACCGGCAGTCACCGCCTCAGCACAGCGAAGGCGATGGTCGAGGCCATCGACCTGGAGATGGAACGTGACCCGTCCGTCTTCTACCTGGGGGAGGACGTCGGCAAGTACGGCGGCATCTTCTCCTCCACGCTCGGCCTACTCGACAAGTACGGGCCGAGCCGCATCATCGACACCCCGATCTCTGAGACCGGCTTCATCGGCCTCGCCATCGGGGCGGCCACCGAGGGCATGCGCCCCATCGCCGAACTGATGTTCGCCGACTTCATGGGCGTGTGCCTCGACCAGATCTACAACCACATGGCCAAGATCCACTTCGAGTCCGGCGGCAACGTGAAGGTCCCGATGGTCCTGACGACGGCGGTGGGCGGCGGCTACGGCGACGCCGCCCAACACTCGCAGTGCCTCTGGGGGACGTTCGCGCACCTGCCCGGGATGAAGGTGGTGGTGCCGAGCAACCCGTTCGACGCCAAGGGGCTCATGACCGCGGCGATCCGCGACGACAACCCCGTGGTGTACATGTTCCACAAGGGCGTCATGGGGCTCCCCTGGATGGCCAAGAACCCGCGGTCCATCGCGGATGTCCCCATCGAGGCCTATGAGGTGCCCATCGGTGAGGCCCGGGTCGCGAACGAGGGCGACGACGTCACGGTGGTCACCCTCTCGCTGTCCGTCCACCATGCCCTCGACGTCGCCGAGAAGCTTGCGGGCGAGGGGATCGGTGTCGAGGTGATCGACCTTCGCAGCCTCGTGCCGCTCGACCGGGAGGCCATCCTGCGGTCCGTGGGGAAGACGGGGCACCTCGTCGTCGTCGACGAGGACTACCTCTCCTTCGGGCTGTCCGGCGAGGTGGCCGCGACGATCACCGACCACGACCCGTCGATGTTGCGGGCCCCGGTCGCCCGGGTGGCCAACCCTGGCATCCCGGTGCCCTATGCGCGCTCCCTCGAGTACGCCGTCCTGCCCCGGCCGGACCGGATCGAGGCGGCCGTCCGGAAGGTGCTCGGCGCGTGACCGACGTCGTGTTCCCGACCCTCGCCAAGGAGCGGCCCGAGGCCGAGGGCGTGGTCTCCACATGGTTCGTCGACGACGGCGCCACCGTCGCCGCGGGCCAGCTCCTCGCGGAGGTGATGGTGGACAAGGCCGCGGTCGAGGTGTCCGCCCCAGCGGCGGGGGTGGTGCACCTGCTTGTGGCCGAGGAGGACACGGTGACGCAGGGGGCCGTCATCGCGCGCATCACCTAGGGCAACGCTGATCACCCGATCCGAGGGACCCCGGCCGCTTACGGCCGGGGGTCCTCCCGCAGCCAGGCCTGGAGGGAGTCGAGCACTGGCACCTGGCCACGGGTGACCTTGCGGCGGGCGTCGTCGAGCGCGAACCACGCGGCGCGGTCGACCTCGGGGAAGGCGCGAACCTGCCCACTGCCGCGCGGCCACTCCAGTTCGAACTCGTTGGACCGCACGAACTCGAGCGGCACGTCCGCGCGCGCCACGTGCACCGCGAGCACCTTCCCGCTCGGCTGGCGGAACTCGCCGAGGTACTCCACCGGCCCGGTCCACGGCGTGCCCACCTCCTCGGCGAACTCGCGGCGCGCGGCGGCGGCGCTCTCCTCGACCCCGGGGTCGAACTCCCCCTTGGGGAGGGACCAGGCGCCGTCGTCCTTCCGCGCCCAGAAGGGGCCGCCCATGTGCCCCAGGAACACCTCCACCTGGCCGTGCCCCAGCCGGTACACGAGCAGGCCCGCCGAATGGACCGCCATCGCGCCACCTCCCGGGCACAGGCTAGCGCGCGCGAGACGACGGCGCCGGACGGCGTCGCCGGCCGGGACCGCGTCCTCGACGCCGCCCGCGCGTTCGCGCTGCTGCTGGGTGACGTGGACGCTCCAGATCCTGCCGCTCTTCTTCGCCGCGGGCGCGGTGACCAACCGGGGCTCCTGGGAGCGGAATCCCGCGGACTACCTCCGGCGGCGGCTGTTGCGCCTCGGCGCCCCGGCCCTGGTCTACTCGGCTTTCTGGACGGCGCTGCTGCTGCCGGCGGCCCTGGTGGTCCCCGGGGCGGACCTCGTGGGGCGTTTCCTGTCCCAGTTGCTGTGGTTCCTCGGGGTGTATGCCGCCCTCACCGCCGCGGTACCCCGGACGGTGCGCTGGATGGCACGCCCGGTGCTGACCCTCGCCCTCTGGCTCGGCGCCATCGCGCTCGTGGACGCGCTGCGCTGGAACGTGCACCCCACGATCGGTCAGCTCAACATCCTGCTCGTGTGGGGGTTCCACCACCAGGTCGGGTTCCACCTCCCGGCCCTCCGGCGGGCCCGGGCGGCGCGGCTCGTGGCCGGCGCCGCGGCCGCGATCGGTACGGCGGTGGCTCTCGCCCTCGTCGGCCCGTACTCCACCTCGCTGCTCAGCCGCGCCGGGGACCCGGAGCCGTCCAACGGCAGCCCGCCCACGCTGGTGGTGGCGCTGTACGGATTGGGGCTCGTGCTGGTACTGGCGGCCCTGTGGCCCGCGCTCACCCGGCTCCTGGCCGGCGAGCGGGTGTACCGCGTCGTCGCCGGGTTCGGGGCGCGGGCGGTCGGGGTCTACCTCTGGCACATCCCGTTGGTGGCGCTCGTGGTCGGGGTGGCCTGGCTGTTCCGGTTCTGGGAGCCGGCCCTCACCCCGGTCTGGTGGCTGGTCCATGCCGCCGGGTTCGCCGTGGTGCTGGCCGCGGCGTGGGCGCTCGCGGGGGTCGCGGCCCGGGGCGACCGGGCCGTGCTCGCCTGGCTCGCGCGGCGCCGGTCGCCACGCGTCCGCCCGACGACGGCGCTCGCCGTCGCCCTCCCGCTCGTGCTGCTCAGCATCTTCGGCACCGGCTTCGGGACCTGGTGGGGCACCGGGCTGCTGGGGGCGCCGTCGTCGAGCGCGGTCAACCTGGTGCTGCTGGCGGCTGTGCTGTGGGCACTGCGCGGCGGTGACGACCCGGCGCGCTGAGGACCCGTGCGGGCGGGGCTCTTCAATTCGGGCACCCATGGTGGTTCACTTTCATCCATGCTGCACACGACGCCGGCGCCCACCGAGTTCCTCGACACGATCGCGGGGCTGCCGATCCACCCCCTCGTCGTCCACGTGGCGGTGGTGGTACTGCCACTCTCCGCGATGGGGCTCCTTGCGATCATGCTCGTGCCGAAGTGGCGGGCGCCGTTCGGCTGGCTCACGCTGGGCGGGCTCGCCGTGGGCGCCGCCGCCGCGGTGGCGGCCGCGCAGTCCGGGGAGGCGCTCGCCGAGCGGGTGGGGGAGCCGGAACGCCACGCCGACCTCGGCAAGTCGCTCGAGATCCTGGCCCCCGTGCTGCTGGTGGTCGCGGTCGTGTGGTTCCTGGTGCAGCGGCAGGCGGCGAAGTCGGAGGGCGAGGTCCTGCGCGTGTTGGGTCCCGGGCTCGAGATGATCGCGGGGATCGCAACCCTGGCGCTCGCGTTCGGAACCCTCGTCCTGGTCACGGCCGTCGGGCACTCCGGCGCGCAAGCCGCGTGGGGTGGCGTGGTCAACTCCCAGACCGGCGGCGGCGACGACTGACCGGGCCGGTTGAGGTCGGACGCCGCGTCACCGTGACAGGGAGCGCCGCAGCAGGACCACCGAGAGCACGCCGAGCACCACGGTCACGGCGGCGAGCACCCCGAGCTCGAGGGCGATGTCCCCGAACCGAGCGCCGTCGTTGACGACGGCGCTCCAGGCATCGATGGCCCACGCGTGGGGGGTGAGGTGGCCGATCGTCCGCATGAACGGCGGCACCACCGAAAGTGGCCACATCGCCCCGCCGAGCATGCCCATCCCGATGCCGAGCGGCACCGACCACGCCACCACCTGGTCGGGGGTCCGGCCCACCGCCCCGAGCAGCATTCCCACCGCCGCCGCGAGCGCGCACCACAGCAGCACGAGGGCGAGCGCGGTCGGCCAGTGGCCCACTCCCACGCCGAAGACGCCGACCCCCAGCCCCAGCAGGATGCCGGCCTGGATCAGCCCGAGGCCCAGCCTGCCGAGGCCCACGCCGAAGAGCTGCGGACCCACGCCGGTGGGGGTGGCCATCATCCGGCGCGAGATCCCGAGCCGGCGCGATTCCACCAGCGGGATCCCGGCCAGCATGCCGTTCAGGAAGATGAACAGCGTGAGCTGGGTGTACATGGCGCTCGCGAACGCGGAGCCCGTCGCCGGCACCGCGCCAACGGTGGTCTCGTCCACCGTCACGGCCGGCATCGCGCCCGCCACCTGCTCCGCCACAGCCGTGACGACGGCGGTGGCCTCCCCATCCGAACGCCCCAGCGTCGCGAGCCCAACCCGCACCGCCGTCGGGACCTGGCCGAACTCCGCGGCGGTGGCGTTGATCGCGGCCGCGACTGCCGCCCCGTTCGTCGACGCCTGGTCGAGCGTCATGACGACCTCGGCGCCGTCGCCCTCGAGCGCGTCCGAGAACCCGGCGGGGAGGCGGACGCCGGCCGCGAGGAAGCCGAGCCGGATGTCGCGGGCCATGTCGTCCGCATCGCTGTAGGCGGTCACCGCCAGGGCCGATTCCTCAAGCCCGGCCGTGAACTCGGCCGAGAGCACGGTGTCGTCCTCGTCCAGCAGTCCGACGGGGAGTTCGGACGTGCCTGACCCGAAGGCGGTGCCGATGATGAGCATGAGCGCCGTCGGCATCAGGATGGTGGTGAACAGCGTGATGCGTTCCCGCAGGAAGCGCCGGATCTCGAGGACCGCGATGGCAAGGGCGGCGTTCACGGAGCCAGCCCCCTGCGGATCGCCAGCAGGCCGATCGCTCCCGTGACCAGGCCGCCGCCCAGGAGGAGGAGGACGGCGGGGAGCACGTCCGCCGGGCTCGCGTTCCCGGCGGCAAGGTCCGAGAACGCCATCAGCGCCTGCCCGTTGGGGGTGAACTTCCGAACCTCGGCGAGGAACCCGGTCGCGGTGTACACGAAGGACCCGCCGAGCACGCTCAGCACGAGCGCGAACACGATGGTGAGCGCCTCCGACTGGGACTCGGTGCGGGCGAGGCCGGTGATGACCAGCGAGATGCCGGCAATCGCCACCACCGCGCCGGTGATCACCAGCAGCACCCCGAGCGGGTCACCCCAGTCCACTCCGAACCCCAGCGATGTGATCCCCCAGACCATCAGGAGGCTCGTGAAGCCCAGGGTGAGCACCGCGAGGGCCTTGCCGAGCAGGACCGCGGTCGGGCTGGTGGGCCCGGCTAGCATCCGGGGGAGCGTGCCCTCGCGCCGCTCGGTGACGAGGCTGCGCGCGGCGGCGCCCATCACGAAGAAGAGGAAGATCATCGCCATGCCCGGCGCGAAGAACGACATCATGCTGAAGGTGTTCTCGAACCGGGAGTCCCGCACCGTGATCGCCGCCGGGGTGGCGGCGGCCACGCGTGCTACGTCGTCGGCGGACACCTCCTCGCCAAGCTGCGCGGCCGCGGTGAGCGTGGTGGCGATGGCGGCGCGCTGGGTCTGGACCCCGTTCGCGATGCCGTCGGCGACGCTTCGCGCGATGCCCGCGACGACGTCGTCACCCGCGTCGCCGAACACCCTGAGCTCGGCCGCCTCGCCGGCCCTGACGGCGGCGCCGAAGCCCGCGGGGATCACGACGACGGCGTCCGCCTCGTCCGCGTCGACGGCCGCTTCCGCCGCGGCGGCGTCCAGGCCGGGCTTCGCGACGAACGAGACGCCCTCACCACCGGGCTCGGACTGGCCGGCCAGAGCGGCCACGATCTGCGTGGAGAGTTCGGAGCCGTCGGCGTCGGCCAGCCAGATGTCGGCCCGCAGGCCGCCACTGTCGCCACTGAACGCGCCGCCGATGATGAGGGCGAGGAGCACGGGGGCGAGGATCACCTGGATGAGCACGGAGCGGTCGCGCAGGCGCCGCCTGAGGTCCAGGCGGGCGACGAGCAGCGCTTGGGTGAGGACGTTCGGGGCGGCCATCACTCGTCCCGGAGGCCCTTGCCAGTGAGGTGCAGGAACACCGACTCCAGGTCCGGGGCCGCCACCTCGACCCCGCTGATCGCCACCCCGTGCGCCCCGGCGCGCTGGAAGGCCGCCGCGACGGTGGCCGTGGAGTCGGCGCAGGTGAGGTCCGCGCCGGTCGCGGTGGCGCTGACGGTGACCCCGGGGAGTGTGGCGAGCGCGGCCCGCCACGCCTCCAGTGCGGGGGCGGTGCCTTCGGCCCGGACGGTCACCCGGCTGGCGGAGCCGAGGCCCGCGACGAGCTCGGCCCGGGTGCCCTCGGCGATCAGGCGGCCGACGTCGATGATGCCGATGCGGTCGCAGAGCCGCTCGGCCTCCTCCATGTAGTGGGTGGTGTAGAGCACGGCCATGCCCGCGGTCCCGAGGTTCGCGATCGCCTCGAGGATGGAGTTGCGGCTCTGCGGGTCCACGCCCACCGTGGGTTCGTCCAGCACCAGCAGCGTGGGGGCGTGCAGCATCCCCACCGCGATGTTGGCGCGGCGCTTCATGCCACCGGAGTAGGTGTCGATGCGGTCCTTCGCCCGGTCGCGGAGGCCGACGACGTCGAGCGTCTCGTCGATGCGGGCCTCGAGCGCGGCGCCGCGCAGGCCCTGCAGCCGGCCGAAGAAGCGGAGGTTCTCCCGGGCCGAGAGGTCCGGGTAGAGCGCGATGTCCTGCGGCACCAGACCGATCGCTGCCTTGGCATCGGACGCCGCCGGGGTGATCTCGCGGCCCAGCACGCGCACCGTGCCGGCGGTGGGGGCCAGCAGCCCGCAGATCATCGAGATGGTGGTGGTCTTGCCCGCGCCGTTCGGGCCGAGCAGGCCGTAGGTCTCCCCGGGCGCGATGGTGAGGCTGACGTCCTCCACCGCCCTCAGGTCCCCGAACGTCCGGACGAGGTGAGCGCATTCGAGCACGGCGGTCATGTACTCATCGAAGCACGCGCAGGTGAACGGCCGGTGGCCGCGAGCGGGGTGAGTCGGCGACGTCACCCGGGACGCCTGGCCCGGCCCTTCGTCTCGCGCAGGTCGGCCAGCAACTGGTGGCGCCGTTCCGCGTACGGCAACGAGACCTCCCGCAGGAAGGCGGCCAGTTCCTCGTGGTCCCCGAGGGCGTCCGCGACGCCCTGGACGTCGGACGGGTGCCGGTTCTGGCTCATCTTCGCCTTGCCGACGACTCGGGTCAGCCGCACCTCCACCCCCACGATGGCGCGTGCCATCCGGGCCAGCCGCTCCTCGCCCACCGCCTCGAGCACCGCGCCTGGCTCGAACCTGCCGGCCAGGTCGCGTGCCGCCCGCAGCGTCCACCCCGGGTCCTCGTGCACGGTGAGCTCGCCCCAGGCGTGCACGGTGATGTAGTCCCAGGTGGGCACATTGGCCAAGTCGGCATTGGTGGGGTACCACGTCGGCGAGATGTACGCGTCGGCGACGTCGACGATCACCAGCGCGTCGCCGTCGACGGGCTCGCACACCTGCGGGTTGTTGCGCACCAGGTGGGTGACCAGCGTGCCGAGTTCGCCGCCGCGGTCGACGTGGAAGAACGGGGACAGCGTGGCCTGCAGCCCGGACGCGTGGTGGGTGACCAGGTTGGCCGCCCGCGGGTGGGAGAGCACCTCTCGGGTCTGGTCGGCGGTCAGGGAGAAGTGGTCAGGAACGTACACCCGGCCAGCGTAACCCTGGGTGGGACGGCCGACGCCGTCGGGAACGGCGGCCACGGTCCCGCGGCCCCCCTCGCCGTAGGCTTTCCCCATGAAGATCCCCACCCGCGTGAGCACCGGACTGCCCGGCTTCGACACCGTGATCGACGACCTTCGCCTCGGCGACAACGTGGTGTGGCAGGTGGATTCGGTGTTCGACTACCGGATGGTGGTGGACCCCTATGTCGCGCAGGCGAGGGCGGACGGCCGGAAGCTGGTGTACGTGCGGTTCGGGCGGCACGAACCCCTGATGGACGACACCCCCGACGTGCTCACCTACTACCTCGACCCGGCCGCGGGGTTCGAGACCTTCGCCACCGACGTCCACAACCTGGTGGAGAAGGAGGGCCTGCGGGCCTTCTACGTCTTCGACTGCCTCACGGACCTGCTCGAGCACTGGTACTCGGACCTGATGATCGGGAACTTCTTCAAGGTCACCTGCCCCTTCCTGTACGAGCTGGACACGGTGGCGTACTTCGCGATCATGCGCAACGCGCACACCTACAGCACGATCGCCGGGATCCGTGAGACCACCCAGCTGCTGCTGGACCTGTACCTGGTGGAGGAGCGGCTCTACATCCACCCGCTCAAGGTGTGGGAGCGGTACTCGCCCACCATGTTCTTCCCGCACCTCATCGAGGAGAACAAGGCGATCAGCGTCACGGCCAGCTCCGACGTGGCGGGGTTGTTCTCGACCATCCGGCACTCGGCGGACCGCCCCGACTTCTGGAACGTCACCTTCAGCAAGGCCCGCGAGTCGATCGTCCTGCCGCCCGAACAGCAGGAATCCACCAAGACGCTCCTCATGCAGATGCTCATCGGGCGCGACTCCAAGATGTTCGGGCTCTGCCAGCGGTACCTGAGCCTCGCCGACGTGCTCCGGATCGCCTCCCGCGAGGTGGGTACGGGGTTCATCGGGGGGAAGAGCGTGGGGATGCTGCTCGCCACGGCCATCCTCGTGCACGAGGGCGGCGATCGCTTCGCGCGCCACATGGAGCCGCACGACTCCTTCTACCTTGGCTCGGACATCTTCTACACCTACATCGTGGAGAACGGCTGGTGGCGGCTCCGCACCCGGCAGAAGACCGAGGAGGGGTACTACCGGTATGCCCCCGAGCTGCGGGAGCAGATGCTGCACGGGACGTTCCCGAACGACATCCGCGAGCAGTTCATGCAGCTCCTCGAGCACTTCGGCCAGTCGCCGATCATCGTGCGCTCCAGCTCGCTGCTGGAGGACAGCTACGGGAACGCGTTCGCCGGGAAGTACGTGAGCATCTTCTGTGCGAACCAGGGCACCCCGGAGGAGCGGTACTCCGCGTTCGCCCAAGCGGTGCGGACCGTGTACGCCAGCACGATGAACGAGGAAGCGCTCGCGTACCGGATGAGCCGCGGCCTCTTCGACAAGGACGAGCAGATGGCCATCCTGGTCCAGCGCGTGTCCGGGGACCAGTACGGGGGCGACTACTTCCCCCACGTGGCGGGGGTGGGGAACTCCTCGAACCTGTACATCTGGGACAGTGCCATGGACATGGAGGCCGGCATGCTGCGCCTCGTTTTCGGCCTCGGCACCCGGGCCGTGGACCGAACGGTCGGGGACTACGCGCGGATCGTCTGCCTTGACGACCCCCTCCGGCTGCCCCCGATGACCTACGGCGACGAGAAGAAGTTCTCGCAGCGGGGCGTGGACCTCATCTCCCTCGCGGACAACGCCCTGATCAGCCGGAACATGGAGGAGGTGATCTCCCGCGACCTCAAGACGGACAAGTCCCTGTTCCTGAGCGTGGACCACCAGACCGTTCGCTGGCTCCGCGAGATGGGGCACAAGGACTCCCGGGTGCCGCCGTACATCCTCGACTTCCGCAAGCTGCTCGGCGAAACCGATTTCCCCGTGCTCATGCGCGAGATCCTTGCGCTGCTCGCGGCGGCCTACGACTACCCGGTGGACGTGGAGTTCACGGCCAACTTCAACGCCCGCGGTGAGTTCAAGGTGAACATCGTCCAGTGCCGGCCCCTCCAGACCAAGGGCCTGGGCGTCACCATGGACATGCCCGAGTTGGCGAACCCCGCTGAGGTGCTCTTCTCCAACAAGGGCAATTTCATGGGCGGGAACGTGCGAATCCCGCTCGACCACGTGGTGTACGTGCGACCGCAGGCGTACCTCGACCTCAACGAGCAGGGCAAGCACGCGGTGGCCCGCGAGATCGGGGTGCTGAACCGGGTCCTCAAGGGCAGGAGCGTCATGCTGGTGGGACCGGGTCGCTGGGGCACCGCCACGCCCTCGCTCGGCGTTCCCGTCCGGTTCGCCGAGATCGCCAACATGGCCGTGATCTGCGAGGTGGCCTCCAAGGAGGAGGGCTTCATGCCCGAGCTCTCCTACGGCAGCCACTTCTTCCAGGACCTCGTGGAGACCGGGATCTTCTACGCCGCCATCTTCGATGGCCACAAGGAAGTCGTCTTCAACCCGGAGCGCATCCTCCGCGAGGAGAACGTCCTCGCCACCCTCTCGCCCCAGAGCGCCCACCTCGCCGACGTGATCACCGTGGTTGCCACACCCGGCATGGAGGTGTTCTCCAACGTCGTGACGCAGGTGGTGCGCTGCGGGTGAGAGGCGGGTGCGTTTCCTCCCCGGCGCGTTGATAATCGGACCATGAGTCTTCCACCCGACGACCTCCCGCGCTCGCCGAGCGGGCGCGTTCCCGAGTGGGTGAAGATCGAGGCCGCCGGGAGGCAGGTCCCGGACACGTCGTGGCGCACGTACGGGTCGACCGTGCCCTACCCGCCGCCCCGCCGCCGGCGCCGGCGCGGGCGGGGGATCGCGGCGCTCCTTGTGGTCGCCGTCGGCCTCGGCGGGGTGTGGTGGACGCAGAGCCCGGACCCGCGGGCCGACGTCGAGACCCTCGCCGACCCGGCCACGTACACGGAACTTCGGGACCGCGCGGTCGAGATCTACGACAGGTTCACCGCCGCGCGCGAGGCCTCCGCGGCGCCCGCGCCCATCGACGTCGCGCTCCCCGAGGGTCTCCAGGGCAGTGGCATGCCGCCGCCCGGGCTCGAGGAGGCGGCCGGGCGGCTGGCGCCGGTCGCCACCGTGAGCGGCGCCGACCCGTCGTACGCGTTCGCGGCGCTCCAGGACGACGGCGTGTCCCCGGTGGCGTGGTCGCCGTGCCGGCCGGTCCACGTGGTGGTGAACGAGGCCGACGCTCCGGACGGGTTCGCCGACGTCGTCGCCGCCGTGGCGGCGGAGGTCACCGCCGCCACCGGGCTGGTGATCCTGGTGGACGGGGAGACCTCCGAGGAGCCCGCGGAGGAGCGCCCCGCGTACCAACCCGAGACGTACGGGGACCGGTGGGCGCCGGTCCTGGTCGCCGTGTCCGACGCGGACACGCTGCCCTACCTCGAGGGGCAGGTGGCGGGCGTCGGGTACACGTACCGGGTGGGGACCGGCGGGATCTGGCACCTCGTCTCCGGGGCCGTGTACCTCGACGAGGAGGCCCTCGACCTCCAGGCGGTGGACGGCAGCGGCGAACCGGCATGGGTCGGAGTCCTGCGGCACGAGATGGGCCACCTCGTGGGTCTCGACCATGTGGACGACGACTCCCAGCTCATGAACCCCGTCACCTCGACCGTGCGGACGTTCCAGTCCGGCGACCTCACGGGGCTGTCGATCCTGGGCCAGGGGGCGTGCGCACCCGACGTGTGATCTCGACGCGGCCCCTCCCCGCCGGGGTTACGAGGCTACGAGGGCGTCCCTGCGATGTTGACCATCCAGAAGGTGCCGAAACGGTCCACCACCATCCCGAAGCTGTCGCCCCACGGCGCCTGGGCGAGGGGCTCGACCACGTTGCCGCCGTCGATGAGCCCCTCCCAGTAGCGGCGCAGCTCGGCCTCGTCCTCACCGCTCAGCGACACGCTGATGCTGGAGCCGGACTGCAGTTCCATGGAGTTTGGGGTGTCGGCGGCCATGAGGACGAGGCCGCCCCTGGTCTCGAGCTGGGAGTGCATGATCTTGTCGGCCTCGGCGGGGTCCTCGCTGGCGTGGAACTCGGCGAAGGTGCCGGTGGTGAGCGTTCCACCGAAGACGGACCGGTAGAACTCCATGGCCTCCTTCGCGTTGTCGCGGAAGGAGAGGTACGGGTTGAGGCGGGTGGTCATTGGTGTCCTCCAGGATCGGATTGGTTCGCCGATTATGACCCGGGGAGGCGCAACGCGCCAGAGGTGAGCGGGAATCCCCGCGGCGGCGCTCTCGCCGGCCCTCCTTCCACCCCACCGGCCGGGCACCGTGTGGGTGCCGCGTGACAGACTCGTCCCGTGGTCGACGACGTGCTCTCCGCCTTCTCCGCCCCCACCCGGGAGTGGTTCCGTGGCGCGTTCGCGGCCCCCACCGCGGCGCAGGCGGGCGCCTGGAACGCGATCCGGCGGGGCCGGCACACGCTCGTCGTCGCCCCGACCGGCTCGGGCAAGACGCTCGCGGCCTTCCTGTGGGCGCTGGACCGGATCTCGACGACGCCGCCACCCCCGGACCCCGCCCACCGCTGCCGCGTGGTGTACGTGTCGCCGATGAAGGCGCTGGCCGTCGACGTCGAGCGGAACCTGCGCTCGCCCCTCGTCGGGATCGGCCACGCGGCCACGCGGCTCGGGGTCGCGGTGCCCGACGTCGCCGTCGCGGTCCGGTCCGCCGACACCACCCCGGCCGAGCGGCGCGACTTCGCGCGCCGGGGGTCGGACGTGCTCATCACGACCCCCGAGTCCCTGTTCCTGCTGCTCACCTCGCAGGCGCGCGAGGTGCTGCGCGGGGTCGAGACGGTGATCCTGGACGAGGTGCACGCCGTCGCCGGCACCAAGCGCGGCGCACACCTGGCGCTCAGCCTCGAGCGGCTGGACGCGTTGCTCGCGGTGCCGGCACAACGCATCGGCCTCTCGGCAACGGTGAAGCCCGTCGAGGAGGTGCAGCGGTTCCTCGCCGGCGGGCGGCCGGTGGTGCTGGTGCAGCCGCCGTCCACGAAACGCTGGGACCTGCAGATCTCGGTGCCGGTGGAGGACATGACCGAACTCGGCCAGCCCGTGGACGACCTCTCCGGGCCCGCCGCCGGCCCCCAGCGGCGCTCCTCGATCTGGCCGCACGTCGAGGAGCGGATCGTCGACCTCATCACTGAGCATCACTCCTCCCTCGTGTTCGCCAACTCCCGCCGGCTCGCCGAGCGGCTGACCGCGCGGCTCAATGAGATCTGGGAGGACCGGCTGGCCGAGGCCGCGCCGGAGGTGGACGACTACGGCCGCGCGCCCGGCGTCCTCGCGCGCGCCCACCACGGCTCGGTCAGCAAGGAGCAGCGCGCCGCGATCGAGGAGGAGCTGAAGGCGGGCCGGCTGCCCGCCGTCGTCGCGACCTCGTCGCTGGAACTGGGCATCGACATGGGCGCGGTCGACCTGGTGGTGCAGGTGGAGTCGCCGCCGTCGGTGGCCTCGGGGCTGCAGCGCGTGGGACGGGCCGGCCACCAGGTGGGGGCGGTGTCGCGGGGGGTGTTCCTGCCCAAGCATCGCGGCGACCTCATCCAGACCGCCGTCGTCGTGCGCCGCATGCTGGTGGGGGAGATCGAGGCGCTGGCCGTGCCCGCGAACCCGCTCGACGTGCTTGCCCAGCAGGTGGTGGCGATGTGCGCGTTGGACACCTGGCCGGTGGAGGACCTCCTGGCGCTGGTGCGCCGCTCGGCGCCGTTCGGCACCCTCTCGCTGCCGATGCTGGAGTCGGTGCTGGACATGCTGTCCGGGCGCTACCCGTCGGACGAGTTCGCCGAGCTGCGGCCGCGCGTGGTGTGGGACCGGGTGACCGGGACGCTCACCGGCCGGCCGAACGCACAACGCCTCGCCGTCACGTCCGGTGGGACCATCCCGGACCGCGGGCTCTTCGGCGTCTTCCTCGTGGGGGAGGGGCCCGGCCGCCGGGTCGGTGAGCTGGACGAGGAGATGGTGTACGAGTCGCGTGTGGGGGATGTGTTCCTGCTCGGCACCTCCGCGTGGCGCATCGAGGACATCACCCACGACCGTGTCGTGGTCACGCCCGCCCCCGGCCAGCCCGGCCGGCTCCCGTTCTGGAAGGCGGACACGCTCGGGCGGCCGGCGGAACTGGGTCGCGCCGTCGGGGAGTTCGTGCGGCGGACGGGCGCGGCGAAGCGGGACGACGCCGTCGCGCGGCTGCGGGCCGAGGGGCTGGACGAGTGGGCGGCGGCGAACCTCGTGGAGTACCTCCGCGAACAGCGTGAGGCCACCGGACACCTCCCGGACGACCGCACCATCGTCATCGAGCGCTTCCACGACGAGCTCGGCGACTGGCAGGTCGCCATCCACTCGCCGTTCGGGGGCCGGGTCCACGCGCCGTGGGCGATGTGCATCGCGGCCCGCCTGCGTGAGCGCTTCGGGGTGGAAGTCCAGGCCATGCACGCCGACGACGGGATCGTGCTGCGGTTGCCGGACGCCGAACTCGACGACGCCGCCCTCGCCGCCGCCCTCGCCGAGGCGGTGGTGGTGGACCCGGACGAGGTGCGGGAGCTGGTGACACAGGAGATCGGCGGCTCGGCGCTGTTCGCCGCCCGGTTCCGCGAGTGCGCCGCCCGGGCACTGCTGCTGCCGCGCCGGCGCCCCGACCGCCGTCAGGCGCTGTGGCAGCAGCGGCAGCGCTCGGCGCAGTTGCTGCAGGTGGCGAGCCAGTACCCGTCGTTCCCGATCGTGCTCGAGGCGGTGCGCGAATGCCTGCAGGACGTCTTCGACGTCTCCGCCCTGGTGGGACTGATGAGGGACGTGGCCGCGCGGCGGGTCTCGGTGTTGTCGGTGCACACGCCGGCACCGTCGCCGTTCGCGCGCTCGCTCCTGTTCGGCTACGTGGCGCAGTACCTGTACGAGGGCGATTCGCCGCTGGCGGAGCGGCGGGCGGCGGCGCTCTCCCTGGACCCGACGCTGCTGGCCGAACTGCTGGGCGACGGCGAGGGCGCGTCCCTCGCGGACCTGCTCGACCCGAGGGCAGTGGCCGCCACGGAGGCGGAACTGCAGTCGCTGGTGCCGGAGCGGCAGGCGCGGAACGCGGAGGAGCTCGCGGACCTGGTGCGGCGGCTGGGTCCGCTGGGGGTGGCCGCGTGCGCGGCGCGGTCCGAGCCGGGGGCGCCGGTGGGGGACTGGCTGGCCGCGCTCGCCGGGGATCGGCGTGTGATCGAGGTCCGCATCGCCGGGGAATCGCGGTGGGCGGCGATCGAGGACGCGGGCCGCCTGCGCGACGCGCTCGGCGTTGCCCTCCCGGTTGGCGTCCCGCCGGCGCTCCTCGAGCCGGTGGCCGACCCGCTCGGGGACCTCGTGGCCCGGTACGCCCGCCACCACGGCCCCTTCACGACGGCGGAGGTCGCCGGGTGGCTGGGTGTGGGGGTCGCGGTGGTGGCGGCGCCGCTGCAGCGGCTGGCCGCCGCGGGCCGGTTGGCCCGTGGTGAGCTGCGTCCGGGGGCCGCGCCGGGGGATGCCCCGCAGTGGTGCGACGCCCAGGTGCTGCAACGCCTCCGGCGGCGCTCGTTGGCGGCGCTGCGCAGCGAGGTCGAGCCGGTGGGCCGGGAGGACTTCGCGCGCTTCCTGCCCGCGTGGCAGGGGGTGGGCGGCCGGCTGCGGGGCCGCGAGGGTCTGTTGCGCGCCGTCGAGCAACTGGCGGGCGCGCCGATGCCGGCGAGCGCGCTGGAATCGCTGGTGCTGCCCGCCCGCGTGGCCGACTTCCACCCCGCCATGCTCGACGAGCTCACCTCCAGCGGCGCGGTGGTCTGGCAGGGCTGCGGGACGATTCCCGGCAATGACGGCTGGCTGGGCCTCCACCTCGCCGACAGCGCGCCGCTCACGATGGCCGCGCCCGGGGAGCTGGAGCTGGAGCCGGTCCACCGCGCGATCCTCGACGTCCTCGCAGGCGGGGGCGGGTACTTCTTCCGTGCGCTCGCCGGTGCGGTGGCACCCGCCCTGCCCGACGGCGTCGCCGCGCCGCTGGACACCGAACTCGCCGGCGCGCTGTGGGACCTCGCGTGGGCGGGACGCATCACGAACGACAGCCTCGGCGCCCTGCGCACCCTGCTGGGCGCCGGCCGGACGGCGCACCGCCGGCAGCCGGCCCGGCGCGGGCTGAACCCGCGGTACGGGGTGCGGCCGAGCCTCGGCTCGCTCGGGGCGGGGATGCGCGGGCGCCCCGCGCTGCCCACGGTCTCGGGGCCGCCGACGGCGTCGGGTCGCTGGTCCGTCCTCCCGGCCGTGGTGGAGGACCCGACCGTCCGCGCGCTCGCGCGCACCGAACTGCTGCTGGACCGCTACGGGGTGGTGACCCGCGGGTCGGTGGAGGCCGAGGACGTGCCGGGCGGGTTCGCCGCGGTGTACCGCGTGCTGGCGCGCGCGGAGGAGGCCGGCCGCGTGCGGCGCGGGTACTTCATCGAGGGGCTGGGGGCGTCGCAGTTCGCCACCGTGGGCGCCATCGACAGGCTCCGGGCCGTCACGCGGGAGGAGCCCGCGGCGGCCTGGGCAGGGGCGGGGGCGGGGGGGCATGGCGGGCAGGACGCGCGCACCGCCGTCGTGCTCGCCGCCACGGACCCCGCGAACCCCTACGGCGCGGCGCTGGAGTGGCCGGAGGGCGAGGGCCATCGGCCCGGGCGGAAGGCGGGGGCGCTGGTGGTGCTCGTCCAGGGGCGGCCGGTGGCGTACCTGGAGCGCGGCGGCCGCACCGCGCTCACCTGGACCGGGGATCCCGTGGACCTCGCAGCAGCCGCCCGGGGGATCACGGCGGCCGTGCGGGAACGGAACCTCGGACGGCTCTCGGTGGAGCGGATCGACGGCGAGCCCGTCGTCGGGTCGGCGCACCCGTTCGCCGCGGCGCTTGCCGCGGCGGGATTCACCGCCACTCCCAAGGGGCTGCGGCTCCGTGCCTGAGGGTGACGTCGTCTTCCGCACGGCCCGGCGCCTGAACGAGGCGCTGGCGGGTGTCCCGCTCGTGCGCGCCGAGCTGCGCTGGGGCGAGCTGGACGGTTCCGGGCTCGTCGGCAGGGAGACCCTGGAGTTGGTGCCCCGCGGCAAGCACCTGCTCCATCGCGTCGCGGGCGGTTGGACATTGCACACGCACCTCCGGATGGAGGGGTCGTGGCAGGTGATGTCAACCGCCGACGTCGGCCTCCGCACGCTGGCCAACCGGCAGCTCCGCGTCGTCGTGGGGACCGCCGGCTGGACAGCGCTGGGGCTGCGCCTCGGAATGGTGGACCTGGTCCGCACCGAGCGGGAGGGCGAGCTCGTCGGCCACCTCGGCCCCGACATCCTCGGGCCGGACTGGGACGCGGCGCTGGCGCTCGCCAACCTCGGCGCCGAGCCCGAGCGGCCGGTGGGGGAGGCGCTCCTCGACCAGCGCAACCTGGCCGGCATCGGCACCCTCTACGCGGCAGAGTCGCTGTTCCTCGAGAAGGTGCACCCGTGGGCGCCGGTCACCACGCTCGGGGAGGAGCGGCTCGGAGCCCTCGTGGGGCGCGCGCGGCGGCTCATGCACGCCAACCTCGGCGACGGGCGGCAGACCACCACCGGCTCGCGCCGGAACGGCGAGGAGAAGTGGGTGCACGGGCGGTCCGGGCGCGAGTGCCGCCGCTGCGGCTCGCTGGTTCGGGTGGCCGCGGTCGGGCAGGCGCCCGCGGACCGGGTCATCTTCTACTGCCCCACCTGTCAGGGCGGCCTCGGCCCCACCGACGACGGCCGGCCGCAGGGCCCACTCGGCAGTTCACGTGGGCGGTCCGGCCGGTATTGAGGGTCAGGCGGCGGCGCTCACCCTGACCTGCGTGTTCCACGGGTCGGCGACAGTGAGGGTGCGGCCGTCGTCGGTGTGGCGCAGGCCGGCGAGCCTCACCCGCTCGGCCAGCTTGGCGACCTCGTCCCGGGTTGGCACGTCGATGTTGACCTGGCCGAGCCCGAGCGAGGCCGCGCGCGGCCCGGCGCCACGGGAGGCCCAGGTGTTCATGGCGATGTGGTGGTGGTAGCCGCCGGCGGAGACGAAGAGCGCCGAGCCGACGTCGATCGTCACATCAAAACCGAGTGTGTCCACGTAGAACGCGCGGGCGGTCGGGATGTCACCCACCTGGAGGTGGACGTGGCCCACTGTGGAATCCGCGGCGCGCGCCTCGGCGCCGCTCGAGCGGAGGTGGGTGCGCAGGAACTCGTTGGGGTCGAGGTACAGGGTGGCGGACTGGAGGTTGCCGTCCGAGTCATAGGTCCACTGGTCACGGGGCCGGTCGCGGTAGAGCTCGAGGCCGTTGCCCTCGGGGTCGGTGAAGTAGAACGCCTCGGAGAAGAGGTGGTCCGCGCTGCCCGTGAAGGTGCCCGGAGCGCGGCGCGCCACCGACTGCAGCGACCCCGCGAGCGACGCGTGATCCGGGAAGAGGATCGCCGTGTGGTAGAGCCCGGCCGAGCGGCGACCAGCGGGCGGGAGGTCCTTCTCCTGGCGCAGGACCACCACCTGCTCGCCGGCGCGGTTCCCCAGCGACACAGTTGTTGCGTGAGCGCCCAGGACGTCCAGACCGACGGCGTCGTGATAGTAAGAAGTCATGGTGTCGAGGTCCCGGACGAGCAGTTCGACGGCGCCCATCGCGGTGTCGTCGGCGAGGCGGGCCTCGTGTGCGGGGTTGGACATCGTTCTCCTTCGTGTGCTCCGACCTGGTGCGGGCCGTGACACCACTCTAGCGGGATATAGTTGAACTGTAAACTATTTGTGGGAGGAAGCACGGTGACGGCGGACGAGGGGCGGGACGACGGGGTTGACCCGGCGATTCACGTTGGCCCTCTCGACGCGCTGGTGTTCCTCGGCGAACTCGCCGTGCTGGTGGGCGTCGGGCTCGGTGGCCTGGCGCTCGGTTCCTCTCCCGCGCTCGGCGTCGCCTGGGGGATGCTCGGTGTCGGTCTGATGGTGTTCCTGTGGTCGCGGTACGGCGCGCCTCGCGCGGTGAAACCGCTGCGGGGAGGGGCGCGGGCCGCCTTCATCCTCGCGTGGTTCACCGTCGGGGCGCTCGGGTGGTGGCCCGCCGGGCGGCCTCTGGTGGGGGTTACGGTCGCGGTCGTCGGGCTGGTGGCCGCGGCGCGGGCACCGCGCAGGCATTGACAGGAGGATCGCGGCGCCGTCGACTACCCTTGGGCCAGTGGGAGCCGACGGACTGGCCGGCCCGAAGGGATTGGATGTGACCATGAGCAACAACCCGCCCGACCTGCCCAACGAGGAACTCCCCGAGCAGCCCGAGACCGCGATCCTGCCCGTCCAGCCTGAGACCGACGTGCTGCCGGTCCAGCCCGAGACCGACGTGCTGCCGGTCGAGCCGCCGCCGCCCCCGGCGCCGCCGGCACCCGCCCAGCCCGTAGCTGCCCATCCGTCTCCCGGGTCGGCCGGGGGTGACCAGGCGTTCGGCCAGCCGGCCGGCGCGCAGCCGTGGGGGCCGCCCGCGCCGTCGGGGTCGTCCGGCCCGCCAGCGCAGCCGTGGGGCCAGCCGGCTTCGTCCGCCCCGGGGACACAGCCGTGGGGGCCGCCTGCGCGGTCCGGCCCGGGCGCGCAGCCGTGGGGCCAGCCCGCGCCGTCGGCTTCATCCGCCCCGGGGACACAGCCGTGGGGGCCGCCCGCACCGTCCGCCCCGGGCGCGCAACCCCAGGGCCAGCCGTACGGCCAGCAGCAGCCTGCCTGGCCCGCCTCGCAGCCGGGCGCGGCGCAACCCAAGACCGCGCCGGGCCCATTTGCCCAGTCAGCCCCGCAGACCCCGTTCGGTCAGCCCGGATACCCGCAGGCGGGTCCGTACTACGGCACCCCGGCGGTCAAGACCCCCGAAACCGAACTGAAGGGCGCGAAGACCCTCTTCATCGTGGCGATCGGCATCGCAGCGCTCGGCTTCCTCATCAACCTGATCGCCACGGCGACCGCGCAGTGGGGGGTCGCCCCGACGGGAGTCGTCATGTTCGTGGGCCTGCTCTATCTGGGTGCGCTGGCGTGCGCGGGCATCTCCGCCTGGAAGCTGTTCGGCGTGCTGGAGGTTCTCCTGCGGAAGGAGTAGCGCTCAGCCGGCCGGCCGCGTCCGGCGTGCGCCGGCGGTCAGCAGGGCGATGAGCCCGGCGGCCACCGCCGCCACCCCGAGAGCCGCACCGAGATGCGCCCAGGACGGCAGCGTCAGCGCAAGGAACTCCCGCGCGAACGGGATCACGAAAGCGAGCGCCCCGAGCGCCACCATCGCGCCCACCACGCCGAGTCGCCACCCTGACAGTGGCCACTCCACCAGCACGATCACCGCGAGGCTGACGGCCAGCAACACGATCGTGCTCAGGGTCCGCGCCTCGTCGAGACCCAGCCCCGCGCGTGCTGCGGTGACGAACACCCCGACCACCGCCGTCGAGATCACCACCCCGGCCGGCAGCGCGAAGCGCAGCACGCGCCCCACGAACCCCGGGCAATAGCGCTTCCCCACGGGGCTGAGCGCCAGGAAGAAGGCCGGGATCCCGATCGCGACCACCCCCACCAACGTGATCTGCCGCGGCAGCAGCGGGTACGGCACGCCGAGCACCACCACGGCCACCGCCACGATCCCCGCCCACACCGACTTGGTGAGGAAGAGGTGCGCCACGTGCTCCGCGTTGGTGACCACGCGGCGGCCCTCCGCCATGAGGTGCGGCACGGAGGCGAACCGGTCGTCGAGGAGCACCACGTGCGCCACGGCCCTGGCGGCGGGCACCCCCGAGCCCATGGCAATGGCGAGGTCGGCCTGCTTGAGCGCGACGACGTCGTTGACACCGTCGCCCGTCATCGCGACCGTGTGGCCTGCCGCCTGGAGCGCGGCCACCATCACGGACTTCTGCTCCGGCATCACCCGCCCGAATACTGAGTTCGCGACGATCGCGCCGCCGAGGGCCGTGTCGTCGAGTGTTCGGACGTCCAGCGCGCGCTCCGCGCCGGGCACCCCGACGCCCGCCGCGATGCGCGACACGGTGGCGGAATCGTCACCGGAGAGGATGCGCAACTCCACGCCCTGGTCGCGGAGGTAGCGGACGGTCTCCGCCGCATCCTGACGGACACACTCGGTGAACACCGCGAAGCCAACCGGCGCGAGTTCCGCCGGGACTTCCTGACCTGCGAGCGCGGGTGCGCGGGCCACGAGGAGCACGCGCAGGTCAGCGGCGGTGAGCTCCGCAAGGCGGGCAACGGCACCAGCGGCGGACGGGGGAGCTCCGGGGGCCGGGGCGCCCCCCGCACTGCCTGCCGTCACAACTGTGTCCAGCAGGATGTTGGGGGCGCCCAGGACCCAGGTGCCGCGCGGCCCGAAGTCCACCGCGCTCCACTTGCGTGCCGACGAGAACGCCACGGAGGCGCCCCCGACCCACCCCGGCGGCTCAGGGATCGCGGCGCCGAGCGCGCGCATCGTCCCGTTGGGCGAGGAGTCGAAGCCGGCGAGTGCGCCGAGCGCCTCTGCCGCCTCGGCCTCCTCCACGCCGCTCCCCTCCAGGTGCTCGAAGCGCGCGAACGTGGGTTCGCGTTCGGTCAGCGTCCCGGTCTTGTCCGCGCACACCATGTCCGTGCGCGCCAGCGTCTCGACGGCGGCCAGTTCGTTGACGAGCACGTGGCGTCCGGCGAGCGTGAGCGCGGAGACGGCGAATGCGATGGAGCTGAGCAGCACGAGCCCCTCGGGAACCATCGCCACCAGGGCCGCCACGGTGTCCGTGACGCTCGCGCTGAGGTCCTGAGTCTCGCGCAGGTTGGTCCAGACCGTCAGCGCTCCCACCGGGACCATCACCACCCCGATGATCTTCAGCACGCTGTTGATGCCGCCCATGATGTCCGAGCGGACCCGGACGAATCGGCGGCCCGCGCTCTCGATGCGCATCGCGTAGGAGTTGGCGCCCACCGCCGTCGCCCGGCACGCCGCCCTCCCCGCGACCACGAAGCTGCCGGACAGGACCGCATCGCCCACGCCCTTCGGCTCGGGGTTCGCCTCGCCGGTGAGGGTGGACTCGTCCACCTCGAGCCCGGACGCCTCGAGGACGACGCCGTCGACCACCATCTGATCACCGGGGGAGAGGAGCACGACGTCATCGAGGACGACGTCGCCGGTCTCGACCTCCGCCGGGGCGCCGTCGCGCATCACGCGTACGTGCGGGGCGGTGATCAGCGAGAGCCGGTCCAGGGTGAGTTTCGCGCGCACCTCCTGCGCCACGCCGATCGCCGTGTTCGCCACCAGCACGAGGCCGAACAGCGCGTCCCGCCACGAGCCGTAGAGGAGGATCACCACCCAGAGCGAGCCGAGGATGAGGTTGAACCAGGTGAAGACATTGGAGCGCAGGATGTCCCAGACCGACCTGCTCGTGCGGGTCCGCACCGCGTTGGTCTGGCCCGCGGCCCCTCGAGCCCGGACCTCCGCCGCCGTGAGGCCGGGAGCGGAGGCGAGCATCACCGGCCGCCTGTGAAGAGCAACGCGACCACCGACGCGCGTTCGGACCTGACACGATCCGCAGTGGATTGAGCGGTCACCTGTCCTCCTGCCCATCACGGTACCCGGACCTTGTGGCCCTGGGTGCGGTGTTGGACAGCTGCGGCAGCGGGCTGCGGTTTCGGGGATGGGCGAGCGCCGGACGAGGGGTCGGACGTGGTTGACCCCCGGCGTTAGGGAGGAAACGCCGGGGGTCATGTCACCAGTCAACGAGCCTCTCGGCTCGCGGTCACCGTTCCCCTCAGTCGGGCGACCCAGGGTGTCCGTGTCACTGACACCCTTCGCAGCTCTCCGTCGAATCCCCTCAGAAGCATCGGTTCGCTGCTGATGGATACTCTGGGCCCGCAACCTGAGAATTCGCTGGGAAACGTCGGTCAGTCTTCTGTCAATTGTGTGCTGGTTCCTTCACAGACCATCCACGCTTGACTAGACCCAGCTGGGCATCCACATGTGGAGGCGCCAGAACCAGTAGGCGACGGTCTGCCCCGTCCACACCGGCCACCAGAAGGCAGCGGCGAGCACGATGAGCGTCGTGACGACGCCGAAGATGATCCAGCCGATCCGGCGCGCACGGGCGTCCTTGCCGCCGGAACCGGCATCCTGCGTGCCCGTGACTCCCTGCGCGCCGCGATGGGACCCCCGCACCGCCGGGAACTTGATCCCCCTGGACACAGTTGTGACGAGCGCGTCGGCCGCCTCCGGCTCGGAGGGCCCCGCAGACACGCGGAAACCCCGGAATCTCGCCGTTCTGCGTCGTGCCGCGAGCGCGCCCGCCCACCGCGGCGCCCGGATGCGAAACAACTGTGTCCGGGAGGATGCGGACGAGCCGGACGGATCCGCGAGCGGGAGCAGTTGCGTGAGGAGCCCCAGGGCGTACACCAGCGCAAGCACAACGAACGGGGCGATCACCACCGTGTAGAAGGTGAAGATGGTGCGGTTCGCGAAGAGGAACCAGGGCAGGTACGTGCCGCCGTAACCGGCGATGATCGCCCAGGCCCGCCAGTCGTTGCGGCGGAGGGCCATGAAGACCACGAGGAACAGGGCGAGGAAGCCGGCCCACCACACGAACGGGTTCCCGACGGACGTGATCGCCTGAACGCAGCGCTCGGCGCCACAGTCCACGGCGTCGCCGCGCTTGGTCAGGTCCTCCCAGTAGAACGACGTGGGCCGCAACTGCAGCAGCCAGCCCCAGGGATCCGCCATGTACGAGTGCTCGGACTCGAGATGGCTGTGGAAGTCCAGCATGTTCAGGTGGTACTGCAGGAAGGAGTTCACAGTGTCCGGGAGCCAGGCCCGGGGGACGGGATCGCCGGAGGCGCGGAGATCGGCGGCCCAGGTGCGCAGGTAGGCGCCGTCGTGCGTGAACCAGGAGAACCAGCTCGCGAGGTACACCGCGATCGTCGTGGGGACGAGTGCGAGGAAGGCCGGTATCCCGCCCCGGAACACGCCTGCCCCGAACCACAGGCGCGCACCGGCCGCGCGACGAGCCTGTACCTCCCAGAGGAACGCCGTGATCCCGAATGCCGCGGCCGCATAGACGCCGGACCACTTCACCCCTGCTGCCAGCCCGAGCGCGACGCCGGCCACCACAAACCACCACCGCGCGCCGGTGGGCGGGCCCCACGGATCCGCCCACGGGTCGTCCTCCCGCGCGTAGGCGGCGGCGAGCCGTGAGCGGCTTCGGTGGCGGTCCCGCAGGAGCGCCCAGAAGCCGAGGAGGACGAAGAACGTCAGGAAGACGTCGAGCAGGGCAGTGCGGGAGTCCACGATCGAGGCGCCGTCGAGGGCGAGGTAGCCGGATGCGGCAGTCGCCAGGAGGGCGGACTCGAAGAGCCGGTAGGCGATGCGCCCCACCAGCAGGACACAGAGGATGCCCGCCACGGCTGCGGAGAAGCGCCAGCCCAGGCCCGTGTCCGCGCCGAACGCTCGCATCCCCAGCGCGATCAGCCACTTCCCGACATCCCCGTGCACCACGTAGGACGCTTTGTCGGTCATCTCGTGATAGTCGCCGTTGATGAAGTACTGGTTGGGGTTGTCCTTGTCGTCGGGCTCCCACTTGGTGGCGAACCCGAAGCGGTCGAGGGTGAAGGCGTCCTTGACGTAGTAGGTCTCGTCGAAGACGAGGTCGTGGGGGTGGTCCAGGTTGGTGAGGCGCAGGAACGCCGCCACCGCGGTCATCAGGATCGGGCCCAGCCAACTCCACCGCTGCGTCCGGGAGGATGCGCGAAAGGCGAGGGAGCGCAGCCCGAGCATTGTGCGGTAGCGGTCCTCGCGGTCACCGAGGGACTCGTCCACCAGACGGGGACGATTCGGGCCGAGGTGCGTCGGGGCCGCCGCGCGCGCAGGGGCCTCGGAACTCACGTCCCGAGTCTAGGTTGACGAACCCCGCAGCCCCGAAACCCGCCCGCCGGTGGTGGACACTGTTGGGGTGAACATCTCCACGGAGGGTCTCATCCTCCTTGCCGCGACCCCCATCGGGGATGTCGAGGACGCGCCGCCGCGTTTGCGTCGGGCGCTGGCCGACGCGGACCTCATCGCGGCGGAGGACACCCGTCGGCTCCTGAACCTCGCGGGCCGGCTGGGTGTCCCGCTCACGTCCCCGGTCGTCTCGCTGTACGAACACAACGAGGCGGAACGCGCGGGAGAACTGATCGCGGCCGCGCAGCAGGGGAAGTTCGTGCTCGTGGTGTCCGATGCCGGGGTGCCCACCGTGTCCGACCCCGGCTTCCGGCTCGTGCGGGCCGCGATCGACGCCGGTGTGCGAGTGAGCGCGGTCCCGGGACCATCGGCGGCCCTCACTGCCCTCTCAGTCTCAGGGATCGCAAGCGACCGGTTCTGCTTCGAGGGGTTCCTGCCCAGGAAGAGGGGCGACCGTCGCCGCGCACTCTCGGACCTGACTGCGGAGCGTCGCACGATGATCTTCTTCGAATCCCCGAGGCGTGTCGGGGAGACACTCGCGGACATGGCCGAGGTCCTCGGCGCTGAGCGCGCGGCGGCGCTCTGCCGCGAACTCACCAAGACCCACGAGGAGATCCTGCGGGACACACTTGGGAATCTGAGCAGCCAGGTGTCCGGCGGGGTCCTCGGCGAGGTCACCCTGGTGGTGGCAGGGGCGCCGGAGCTGGTCGTCTCCCTCCCCGACCTGGTCCGCACGGTGAAAGCGCTGGTGGCGGGGGGTGTGCGCCTCAAGGACGCCGTATCCGACGTGGCAGAGGCATCGCACGTTTCCAAGCGGGAGCTCTACGAGGCGGCACTCCGGTCAGAGTAGGCCCGCGCGCCACGCACCAGCTGTGTCCAGGAGGATCGGCAGCCACGCCCCGGTGATCGGCGGCGAAACGGGCGATTCGGTCCGCGACCCCCACGATGTCCACGTCGGTGACCCCGGCCCGCGTGAGGAGCGAAGCCAGCGCCGCGCCGCGCTCGTCATCCTAGGCGGCCCCCATGGGCAGTGCAGCGCGAGGGCGGCCGCGAAGCGCCCGCTCCACCGCCCGGGCGACGATCCATGCATCAGCCATGATCTCGTCTCGCGTGAAGCGGAAGACGACGTAGCCGCGCTGTTGGAGCTCGCGGTCCCGGCGGCGGTCGTTCTGGAAGGCCACCCGATCGGAGTGATAGGCGAACCCGTCCGTCTCGATCACGATCCAGCCCTCCACGAGGAGGTCCACGAACCCGACGCCCTCGATGTGCGGGTTCACCTCGTACTGCACGCCGGAGAGGGCCAGCACAAGGCGGGCGAGGGTCTCAAGCGGCGAGGCCGCCCGAGGGTGCGAGTTCTCCAGTGCCCAGCGCCTCAGCCGCGGCTCGTTGCGTGCGAACTCGGCCGCGATGTCCTCGCGCGTGACCAGACCGCGGTTAAGCGCCTGATCGACGGCGACGATCGCCATCGCGAGTTTCCGCCCGCGCAACATCTGCGCGAGCGCCCGCGCCACGGGCACCACAGGGGGGTCGAAGGGGTCCGGCCGAATCCCCGCCGAGTGGCGATGCACAACGACGGGGATTCCGCTCAGCTTCTTCGGCCGCGTGGCCGAGCAGTTCCTCGGCACCTCGACGTGGATCTCGCGCCGCGACCCGGTGTCGAATCCCGGCAGGCACGCGAGCGCCGACTCCGCCGTCAGCCGCCCGCCGAAGTGCCGCGCGGCAACGACGGCGAGGTCGGCGTTCGGGAGCGCGTACAGCCCGGGTCCGTGCTTGACAACGGTGCCGGCGTCGACGGCGCGCCGCAGGTCCCGGGCTTCCGCCGGCGTCGCGACGAGGTCCTTGTACCGCGCGGCGCCGTGGAACTCGCGGAGCTTCGCCGTCATGTCCATACCCCGGAGTGTGGTGCCGAGAGCCCGCGAGCGGGCGGGTGGGCCGAGGACCCTGTGGAGGGCCCTCCGCCAACGCGCCTGTGGATGCCAACGCCCAGTGGATCCCTACGGCCGGAGCGCGAGCTTGAGGTCCGCCGGGAGGAGCCGCGCCTGGCGGATGAAGCGCTCGGCGATCACAACCGTGCCGTGTTGTGCCGCCATGACGCCCACCAGCACCATGAGCTGGGCGGCGCCGGCCTGGACGGGGGTGCCGCCGCCGAGGAGTACTCCCACGAACGCGCCGGGAAGGGTGACGAGGCCGACCGTTCGGGTCTGGTCGAGGTTGGGGAACAGCGCTTCCGGGGTGCGGCGGTGGATGACCTCCCGGATCGCGTCCGACCGCTCCAGCCCGATCGAGAGGGCCGCCTCATACGGCCCCCGCTCCTCCCGCAGCGACGCGAACGCTCGGCGCGACACCAGAGTGTTTCCCGTCATGGTGTTGCCGATGATGATCCCGGCGATCGGCACGATCGAGATCCCGGTGAACGGCGTCGTGCCGCTCAGGAAGATCACGGCCAGGACCGGCAGCACGCCGCACGCCATCGCGAGCGCCACCCACGGCCAGGAGCGTCGGGCCTCGATGCGTTTCGCGGAGGAGCCGACCGCCACCGTGAACATGACCAGCGCGAAGGCGACGGATCCCCACACGTTCGTCAGCGCCGCGACGATGATCAACGAGACCCCGAGCAACTGGACCGCGGCCCGGAGCGCCGCCACCAGGACGCTCCGCTCGAGCCCGAGCCTCCCGAGCCGCGACCACGCCAGCGCCAGCGACACGAGCAGGACGAGTGCGAGTGCGAGGTGCCAGGACGGTTCGACGATCATGCTGCAACGCTAGTCGCGCGCGAACCCCTCTCCCTGCCCGCACTACGCTGGGATCATGACCTCGATCCTCTCCGCGGTCGCGTGGCCGTACGCCAACGGCCCGCGTCACATCGGCCACGTTGCCGGGTTCGGCGTGCCCTCGGACATCTTCTCCCGCTACATGCGGATGGCCGGCCATGACGTCCTGATGGTGTCGGGCACGGACGAGCACGGCACCCCGATCCTGGTCGCGGCGGATGCGGCGGGGATGACCCCGCGGGAACTCGCGGACAAGAACAACGCGATCATCGTGGCGGACCTCACGCGGCTCGGGCTCGCCTATGACCTCTTCACCCGCACCACCACCACCAACCACTACGCCGTGGTGCAGGAGATGTTCCGCACGGTGCGGGACAACGGCTATCTGGTGGAGAAGGTCACCCTCTCGGCGATCAGCCCGTCCACGGGCCGCACGCTGCCGGACCGTTACATCGAGGGCACATGTCCCATCTGCGGCGACACCTCCGCCCGCGGCGACCAGTGCGACACCTGCGGCAACCAGCTGGACCCCACGGACCTCATCAACCCGCGCTCCAAGATCAACGGCGAGGCCCCCGTGTTCATCGAGTCCAACCACTGGTTCCTGGACCTGCCGGCGCTCGCGGACGAGCTCGGCACGTGGCTCGCGGCCCGCGCGGCCACCGGGACGTGGCGCCCCAACGTCATCAAGTTCTCCCAGCACATCCTGGACGAGATCAAGCCCCGCGCGATCACCCGGGACATCGACTGGGGTATCCCCGTCCCCGGTTGGGAGGGCCAGCCCACGAAGCGCCTCTACGTCTGGTTCGACGCCGTCATCGGCTACCTCTCCGCCTCGATCGAGTGGGCGCGCCGCACCGGGGACCCCGAGGCCTGGCGCAAGTGGTGGAACAACCCGGAGGCGCGTTCCTACTACTACATGGGCAAGGACAACATCGTCTTCCACTCCCAGATCTGGCCGGCCGAGCTGCTCGCCTACAACGGCCAGGGCTCCCGCGGCGGCACCCCGGGCAAGTACGGCGTGCTGAACCTCCCCACCGAGGTGGTCTCATCCGAGTTCATGACAATGGAGGGCGCCAAGTTCTCCTCGTCGCGCGGCGTGGTCATCTACATCGGCTACATGCTCTCCCGCTACCAGGTGGACGCCGTCCGCTACTTCATCGCCGCCGCCGGTCCCGAGAACCAGGACTCGGACTTCACCTGGTCCGAGTTCGTGCGCCGCACCAACGGCGAGCTGGTGGCGGCGTGGGGGAACCTGGTGAACCGCACGGCCGCGATGGTCGCGAAGAGCTTCGGCGAGGTGCCGGCCACGGGCCCGCTCGCGCCGGAGGACCAGCGCCTCCTCGACGCCGTCGACGGCGGGTTCGCCACCGTGGGCGCCCTCATCGAGCAGCAGCGCTTCCGCGCCGCCATCGGCGAGGTGATGCGGCTGGTCAGCGAGGCGAACAAGTACGTGGCGGACACGGAGCCGTTCAAGCTGAAGGCGCCCGAGCAGCGCGAGCGTCTGGCCACGATCCTGCACACCCTCTGCCAGGCGGTCTCGAGCCTGAACGTGATGTTCGCGCCCTTCCTGCCGCACTCCGCCAACACGATCGACGCGATGTTCGGCGGGGGCGGCGACGTCGCCCCGTTGCCCCGCATCGAGCACGTCACCGACCCCGAGGGCGGCTACGAGTACCCCGTCATCACCGGCGACTACACGTCGGCTCCGGCGTGGGGGCCGCGGCCGGTCGTCGTCGGGACGCCGGTCGGGAAGCCGACCCCCGTCTTCACCAAGCTCGACGAGGCGATTGTGGACGAGGAGATCGCGCGCATGAGTGGCAATGGCTAAGCCCAAACCGGTGGGATTCCCGCCGGAGGGGGAGGAGCTGCCGAGCCCCGTCGCCGACAACCACACCCACTTCACGATCGGGGCGGACGCCGCGGTCGAGCTGCCGGAGGGGGTCGAGTCACTCTCGATGGACGTCCAGATCGCCCGGGCCGCGCGGGCCGGCGTGGTGGCGATGATCCACTCGGGCTGCGAACTGCCGGGGCTGCAGGCCGCCGTCGACCTCGCCCGCGCGCACGACGCCGTCGCCGCCGCGATCGCGATCCACCCCAACGAGGCGCCGCGCCACGCCGGCGTGCGCGAGGTGGGGCCGGACGGCTGGGAGCCGCGGTTCCTGCCGCACCACGAGACGGACCTGGACGACGCCGTCGGCCGGGTCGCGGAGATCGCCGAGGCCAGCCGGGGGCTGGTGGTGGCGATCGGGGAGACCGGGCTCGACAACTTCCGCGCGGGGGACAAGGGGCGCGCGGTGCAGCGCCGGGCGTTCCGCGCGCACATCGAGATCGCCAAGGAGCTGGGGCTGCCGCTCCAGATCCACGACCGGGAGGCGCACGCCGAGGTCTTGGACGTGCTGAGGCGCGACGGTGCCCCCGAGCGCACCGTCTTCCACTGCTTCTCCGGGGACCGCGAGCTGGCGGAGATCGTGAGCCGGAACGGCTGGTATGCGTCGTTCGCGGGGCCGATCACGTTCCGCACCAACGACGAACTGCGCGACGCCTGCCGCCACATTGACCCCTCCCGCGTGCTCGTGGAAACGGATGCGCCCTACCTGACGCCGGCGCCGTACCGCGGGCGGCCGAACGCCCCGTACCTGATGACGCACACCGTGCGCGCGATCGCCCAGGCGCTGGAGCTTGAGCTCACGCAGGCGTGCCAGGTGCTGATGGCCAACACACGGCGTGTCTACGGCCAGTGGTGGAGCTGATGCGGTATCCTTCACACTTTCGTCACGGGGTGTGAGGAATTCGGCCCGCCAAGGCTCTGGCAGGATTATCACGATTCGGTTACGGTCGAATGAACCTGTCCTCCCTCCCGTCAGGATCCGTTTGTGACTTCTGAGAACCACGGCCGTCGTCGTGCCGTGCCGGCAGCGAAGCCGGCGCCCGCCACCCGAGCCGTCGACCCCGCGACCCGCAAGCGCCTGATCAACCGGATCGCGCGCGTCACCCTCGCGAGCGCCCTCGCGGCGAGCATCGGCGGCGTCCTCGTGGCGCAGTCGCTCGAACCGGAACCCAGCTACGCCGCGCCAACCACCTCCCTGGACCTCCGGGCCGGCGTGGACGTCACCGCCGCCGACGAGGCCGCCAACGCTGACCTCTCCTCGCGGTCGGAGCTCCTCGGCCGCATCGCGCTGGACCAGGTCCCA
>Ga0209747_1000147_pt1 | contig 35038 bp, 30 predicted proteins | sample BarGraNGADG00311_FD_184498 | JGI IMG/M metagenome (GOLD analysis project Ga0209747, IMG submission 184498) | Arctic peat soil microbial communities from Barrow, Alaska - Barrow Graham LP Ref core NGADG0011-311 (SPAdes) (version 2) | ecosystem: Environmental > Terrestrial > Soil > Wetlands > Peat...
CCAGGCTGGCGGCGCCGCTCATCATAGCCTGTGCCGCCCTGGTCATCTCGATGCTGGCGGCAGGCTGCGGCACGAGCAGCGCCGGCGCGGTGGCCCCGCTCAACGCGGTCAAGGCTATCGCCCCCAGCATCAACGCCCCTCTCGGTATACCGAACAGCGGCGTGGTCGTCGACAACGCGATGATCACCTACAAGGTGGGCAGCCTGCAGGGCGTCCTGCCTTCGGTCAAACCGATCGTCCTCACGCGCGGCAACAAGGACCTCAAGCGCGTGGCGCTCACCATCGACGACGGGTGGAGCGAGGACCCGCGGATCCTCAAGCTGCTCAAGCAGCAGAAGGTGAAGTTCACCGCTTTCCTCATCGGGGGCCGGGGCGTCGCCAACGACAACCCCTCGTTCGTGAAGAGGATTGTCGAGGCCGGGGGCGAGGTCTGCAGCCACACGTGGTCCCACTACGTGATGCGCGGCAAGTCCGAGGACTTCGTGATGAGCGAGCTGTGGAACGGCCAGGGAGCGGTGACCAAGGTGACCCACGAGGTGCTGCCGTACGTGCGGTTCTCGGGTGGCGCGTATGACAAGCCCGCCCTGGACTGGACAGCCCAGTCGGGCTACTACGTCGTCAACTGGACCCTGGACACGATGGACTCCACCGCGAACCCCAACGTCCCGGCCCAGGTCAGCGCGGTCATGAACGGGATCAGCAACGGCGCGATAATCCTCTGCCACTGGGGCGGGCACAACACCTACGACGTCCTCTCCCAGATCATCCCGCAGATACGAGCCAAGGGCTACGAGATCACGAGCCTCTCGCGCGTGATGGAGGGAACGCCCTACCGGCTCACAGGAACCACCGCCAGTGAGGGGAAGAAGTCAGGCAAGTAAAGCTGGCGCTGGACTGCGCCAGAGGGGTCTGACCCCGGTGGCACACTTTACCAGGTGGAGGGGCCGATTGCCTGCCGACAACTCTCAGATCGCGGCGATCTTCGACGAGATAGGTGACCTTCTCGAGATCAGCGGGGCGAACTTCTTCCGCGTCCGTGCGTACCGCAATGCCGCCCGCGTGATCAAAGACCTCTCCACTCCCGTTGCCGAAGTCGCGGCCGACCCTGACAGAAAGCTCGAGGACCTCCCCGGCTTAGGCAAGGACCTGGCCCAGAAAGTCCAGGTGATCCTGGACACCGGCGACCTTCCCATGCGCCAGGAGCTCGAGGGCCAGATACCCACGGGGCTCATGGACGTGATGAAGATCGCAGGCGTCGGCCCGCGCAAGGCCCACACGCTCTTCCTCGAGCTGGGCGTCAAGGACCTCGAGACCCTGGGCGAGGCCGCGAAAGCCGGCGAGATAAAGAAGATCAAGGGCTTCGGGCCGAAGACCGAGGACAACATCCTCGAGGGCATCTATGCGGTCAAGGGGATGGGCAACCGGATGCTCAGGTCCGAGGCCGAGACGCTGCTTAACTCGGTCCGCAAGCACCTCGGCACCGTCAAGGGCATCAAGAACATGGAAGCCGCCGGCTCTTACCGCCGCCTGATGGAGACCGTCGGCGACCTGGACATCCTCGTGATCTGTGACGACCCCGCCGCGGTCTCCCAGCGCTTCGTCGAGCACCCGGACGTGTCGCGCGTGATCGCGCACGGGCCGACCAAGACGTCGGTGGTGATGGGCAAGGACTACCAGGTGGACATCCGCATCGTCGCCGAGGAGTCGTTCGGCGCGGCGCTGCAGTACTTCACCGGCTCGCAGGCCCACAGCATCGCTCTGCGGAGCATGGCGCTGCGTAAAGGGATGAAGCTCAACGAGTACGGCGTGTTCCGCGACGACGTGCGCATCGCGGGGCGGACCGAGGAGGATGTCTACCAGGCCCTCGGGCTGCCGTGGATCCCACCGGAGCTGCGGGAGAACAGGGGCGAGATCGGGGCCGCGGCCGAGGGCAGGCTGCCGAAGCTCATCGACGTCAAGGACCTGCGCGGCGACCTCCACGTGCACACTGACACGACCGACGGCCGCGACACGATCGAGGCGATGGTGGCCGCGGCGAAGAAGCGTAGTTACCTCTACGTCGCGATCACCAACCACACCAAGCGCGTGACTATGGTCGGCGGCCTCGACGACGCGGAGCTCCTCGATCACTGGGACGCGATCAACGCGCTCGACGAGAAGACAGAGGGCATCCACATCCTCAAGGGGGTGGAGGTCGACATCCTCAGGGACGGCAGCCTCGACATCACTGACGAGGTGCTGCGCAAGGCCGACTTCGTGGTCGCCTCGGTCCACTACGACCGCGACCTGCCCCGGCCCGCGATGACCCGCCGGATCGTGCGCGCGATGGAGCACAAGTTCGTCGACGCGCTCGGCCACCCGACAGGGCGCAAGCTCAACGAGCGCCCGCCCTACAACGTGAACATGGACGATGTGATCGCCGCGGCCGCCCGCACCGGCACGGCGCTCGAGCTCAACTCGAACCCCAAGAGGCTCGACGTCGACGACCGCCTCTGCCGCTCGGCGAAGGAGTACGGGGTGAAGATCGTCATCGCGACCGACGCCCACAGTGTCAAAGAGATGGACTTCATGCGGCACGGGATCAACCAGGCGCGGCGCGGATGGCTCGAGGAGGACGACGTCCTGAACACGCTTACCTATCGTTCGCTGATGACGAGGCTGCGATGAGCCTGCTGCTCACTCGGGCAGCTTCTGCTTGAGCTTCAAAACCGGCGCGAAGAGGTCGCCCTGGTCCTCCACCCGCTTAAGCACTTCCCACGTCTCGAAGGAGAGCTCCTCGGCGTGCTTGTGCCGGACCGCCTCGTCGAGCTCGTCCCAGGTCACCGGTGCCGAGACGAACGGCTTCTCCCGCGCCCGCATGGAGTAGGCGGCGACCGTCGTCTTGTGCGGGTCATTCTGGCTCCAGTCGACGAAGACCTTGCCGCCCCGCAGGTCCTTGCGCATCATCGAGGTTACCCGCTTGGGGTACTGCTGCTCCATTTGCCGGGCGATGGCGTGCGCGAGGCCCTTGGTCTTCTCGAAAGTCGCGGGGCCGTTCACCGGGACGTAGACGTGCACGCCCTTGCTGCCCGACACTTTCGCGAAGGATTCCAGGCCGGCGTCGGCGAGGACCTCGCGGACCCGCGACGCAGCCCACGCCGAATCGAGCACTCCGGCCGGCGGGCCGGGGTCCAGGTCGAAGGCGATCCAGGTCGGGGTGTCCAGGTCTTCGCCGGTGGAGAGCAGCGTGTGCAGCTCGACGGACGCGAGGTTCGCGAGCCAAACCAGCGTCGGGGCGTTGTCGACGACACAGAAGTTGACGCGCTGGCGCACGTTGCGGCTCGGCATCGTGGCGGTGTTGACCCAGTCGGGGTGGTACGCCGGGCATTCCTTCTCGTAGAAGTAACCGGCGTCGACGCCGTCGGGATACCGCTTGAGCGTCACCGGGTGTCCGGTCAGGTGCGGGAGCATGACCGGCGCGATGCGCGTGTAGTAATCGATCATCTGCGCCTTGGTGAAGCCCGTCGCCGGCCACAGCACTTTGTCCAGGTGCGAGAGCTGGAGCCTTTGCCCCTCGACCTCGATGTCGATAGTATCCTTCAAATCCCCGCTCCCTAAAAACGCAATATAGGGGTCTGACCCCTTTTTTGCGTCATCCGGCTCTGGCGTGGGCTTTTGTCTTTTTTGCGGGCTTCTTCGAGGGCTTCGCCTCTTCCTTCTGCTCGCGCGCCCTGGCCAGGCTCTTCTCGAGCGCGACCATGATGTCGATGACCTTGCCCTCTTCCTTGACCGGTGGAGGCATCACGTACTCTTTGCCCTCGGCTTTGGTGTTCACGAGGTCCATGACCGCCTCGCGGTAATCGTCGTGGTATTGCTCGGGGTCGAACGACCCGGCCAGCATGTCGATGAGCTGCCCCGCCATCTTCAGCTCTTTCTCCGTCGGCTCCTTGAGCTCGGGCATCTCGCCCTCGAGCTCCGACGCCTGCACGACTTCGTCGGCAAAGTGCATCGTCTCGAGTACGATCACGCCTCCGACCGGGCGAAGCGCCGCCAGGTACTCCTTGTCCCTCATCACGAACTTGCTGATGCCGACCCGGTTGGCCTTCTCCATGGCCGCGACCAGCAGGCTGTACGGTCGCCCGGCCTGCTCGTCGGGCACGAGGTAGTACGGATGCTGGTAGTAGACGGGGTCTATCTCCGGCAGGCCCACGAAGTCGAGGATCTCGATGGTGCGCGAGGCCTTTGGCGTAAGCGACTCGAGCTCGTCGCCCGTGACCGTCACGTACTGGTCCGGGCTGATCTCGTACCCCTTGACGACCTCGTCCCTGTCGATCTCCTCGTCGTCGAGAGGACAGACCAGCTGCTGGCGCACGCGCACGCCGTCTTTCTCGTGCAGCATGTGGAAGTGCACGCTGTGGTCCTTGACCGCGCTGTACAACTTCACCGGAATGTTCACCAGCCCGAAGCTTATCGAGCCGCTCCATATTGCCCTCGCCATCGCCGGCCTCCTGTTCGGTCCGCCCGGGCGCGCCGGGCGCTTATTTCTTGACGATGTCCTCCCGCACGACGTCGGTCGGCTCCTTGTCGTCCCTGAGCCCCTTGAACGACGGCTGCCGCAGGTGCCCCTGGCCGGTCCAGCCGCGGTACTCCACCTCGCCGACCAGCTCGGGTTCGGCGAACATCACCGACGCCTTGGGTACCCTTTCCGCAAACGGGTTCGTGTCCCTTTGCCTGGATTCGAGCAGGCGCGCCAGCGTCTCTCGGTCGTGCTCTGAGAAACCGGTCCCGACGCTACCCGCGTAGATCAGCCTGCGCCCGTCGCGGCCCTTGCCCGGCTCGTAGTAGCCGATGAGCAGAGCGCCGACCACGGGCGCGCCGGTGCGCAGCGGAGTCCACCCGCCGATCACGAACTCCTGCCGCCTGACGATCTTGATCTTGAGCCACTCTTTTGTCCGCAGGCCCTGGCGGTACGGGCTGTCCAGCTTCTTTGCCACGACCCCCTCGAGGTGGTTCTCGCGGGCGGCGTCGAGCACGGGCCCGCCGTCGCCGGTGAAGCTGGGGGGTGTCTTCCAGCTCTCGCCCGACAGCCCGAGTTCTTCGAGCATGCCGCGACGCTCGCGGTACTCGAGCGGCATCAGCGAATAACCGTCGAGGTAGAGGACGTCGAATATCATGTAAGTCACGGGCGTGTCCACCGCGCGCGCCGCCGCGTGTGCCTCTGTAAGGCCGAGGCGGTGCGACAGGCGCCCGAAGCTCGGGTGCCCGTGCTCGTTCATCGCGACGATCTCGCCGTCGAGGATGGCGCTCGAGTGCTCGAGTCCCGCAGCGAGGTCGGCAAGCTCGGGGTAGGCGACGGTCACATCATTCAGGTTTCGAGTCTCAACGCGCCATTGTCCCGCCTCGAGGAAGTAGAGCGCGCGGATCCCGTCCCACTTGTACTCGTAAGCGTACGGCCGGTGCTCGCCCGGCAGCTCGGACAGCGTGGCCAGCATCGGCTGGATGTGCGCCGGCATCGGCTCCGCCACGACGCTCTGATCTTTGATGTGGTCTGACAAGGAAGCCACTGCGACCTCTGGGTACATATCCGTGCTCGGGCTCTCACCGGTTCATTCAGGCACGCGCGTCGCAAACCCTTCAGGCCGGCAGGGTTTTACCAGTTGGTAGTGTATTGGGAAGGTAAGCGATCGGGTGCCCTGGGCCCGCCGATTGGGTTTCGCTTAACACGGAGGGGAACATGGCTGACCAAGCATTGTTCAAGGAAGACGCGGAGCGCCTTGCCACCGAGATCGTCGACGAGAACCCGATGGTCGACATCCTCGACATCCGGATGGACCCGGAGCTCGGCGGGTACGTCGTCGTCGCCTACGACTACGGGGCCGACGAGGAGTTCACGGTCGACAAGGTCGAGACGTGGGTGGCCAAGCGGTCCGAGCACCTGGCGACGCACACGACCCAGCAGATCGGCGCGAGGGTCCACGAGAAGCATGGCAAGAAGATCGGCTCGGTCGTGGGCCACTGGGTCGCGGTGCGCCCGGAGGACTGGCCTGACGAGATTTGTGATGCGGTCGAGAAACGGCGCATCCCCGGTGAGGCCTTGCTGGACATCGAGCCTTCGCTGGAGGAGGTGGAGATCGTCTATCCCGGCGAGGGCCGCCCCGACGACTACGGCTTCGACGGGAGCTTTCTCACCATGGTGAGCGCGGACGGGGCCAAGGTCTTCAGGCAGATAATCAAGCTGGCGAACTTCACGCTCGAGGACCAGCGGCTGCGCGTGCAGGACTGGCGGGCGCTCGGCTTCGACATCTCGCCGCAGCCGATGGCGCCGCTGATCGAGCCGGGCAAGGACGAGTGGAAAGAGTCGGACGTTGTCGAGGAGGTCAAGGACCGCATCCTCGACCTGTCCGAGCAGGGCTACGGCGCGATCCTGGTCGACGGCCAGACCAACGCCTCGGCATACGCCTGGGTGATCGCAGGGGTCATCGGGATCAAGGTCGTGACGGCCTGGGAGCAGAGGGGCCAGACCGCCATCTCTGGCTTTGCCGGGATGGGTTACACCGAGCTGCTCCACTACAAAGAAGTAGAAGAGTCGCTCTAGGTCAGGCGCCCCTTCGACTTCACTCCGGGGAGCACCAGCCCGAGGTCGACCGCACTGTTACTACATCTCAGCGGGGCGATTCCTGCGACTCAAGGGCTCTCGCGCTCCCCGACAATTCTTGCTATAATTCATAATTGTTTCGCGTGACCGGTTTCGAGGTGGAGTATGGTTACTGTCCCGAGGAGTCCGCATCCTCGGGCTTTTTTTAGGGAGAGGAGGTGACAAGTGAAAATATACGTGGGGAACCTGAGTTACAACACCGAAAACGAAGGGCTGCGCGCTGCTTTCGAGCAGTTTGGCGCGGTGACTTCGGCCGAGGTCGTGTTCGATCGCAACACGAACAGGTCAAGGGGCTTCGGTTTCGTCGAAATGGCGAACGACGATGAGGCGAAGGCAGCCATCGATGGTCTGAACAGCAAAGACCTCGACGGCCGTCCCATCAAGGTCAATGAGGCGAAGCCCAGGAGGACCGACACGGGAGGAGGAGGCTCTTACCGCGACTAGGTCCGGAATATGAGGCCGCCCGGCGGGACGGCAACACACGCGAGCGGTTCAGTGAGTTTTTGAGAAGCGGCACAGTTTATCCTCGCTTACGCAATCGATACCTCACCTTGGATTCCTGTACCCATTTTTCCTCGGGTCGTAGCCCCAGACCTAGGAGTAGTCCGAGCCGATGACGACGACCACGTCCGAGTCATAGCGCGTGGTGACCTCGCCGTTCTGAAGCAGGGACGCACCCTTCCCGACGCCGGCCGCGATCTTCTGCCCGGCCTGGTCGTACCCCGGTCCGAAGTAGACCGTGGTCTTGGTGTAGTGGCTCATCGCGTTGCCGGTCGTGAGCCGCTGGTAGCCCTGGCGGGTGAGTGTCTGAGAGACGCTCGTCGCCTGGCCGGGCTTGCCCGACCCGTTGAGGACCTTGATGCGGACCACCGGCGGGTCGGTCGTCGACTGCTCGGTGGTATCCGCCTGTGAGGTAACCTGCACCCCGCTCTTGAACTTCGAGAGCATCGCGTCGAACTGCGACGAGTTGATGATGTAATACCAGACGCCGCGGATGATCTTGTCGGTCCCCGGAACGCTGAGGGTCGCAAGGCTGCCGGCCTTCTTCAGCGACTGGAGCTTGCGCCCGAGGGTGAACATCTTCCAGAAGGTGAGGTCGGTCTTGGTGCTGTTCGACACCGCGTCCGCGACCTTCAGGACAGTGAACGGGTTGCTCTGGTGAGCCACGGTCGAGAGCATCGCCTCGATGAACAGCCTCTGGTTCTTCTGGCGGTCCGCGTCGCCGTTCGGGACGGCGTTGACGTCGTGCCTCGCCCTTACCAGCGCGAGCGCCTGGTCTCCGTTGAGGACCACGTCGCCCGCCGGGACCTGGCCCGCGTAGATGTCGTTGATGGCGCGGGGTATGTTCATCCGCACGCCTCCGACCGTGTTAACTATGTTCTTGAACCCGTTGAAGTTCATCTCCACGTAGTGGTTGACGTCCAGCCCGGTCAGGTTCTCGACTGTCTTGATGGCGAGCTGCGGCCCGCCGTACGCGTGCGCGGCGTTGATCTTGTCGTATCCGGTGTGCCCCGGTATCTGCACCCGTGAGTCGCGTGGAATCGAAATCAACCCTGCGGTCTTCCCGCCTGGGCCGATCGTCAGAAGTAGCATGACGTCGGAGCGGCACCAGCCTGTCTCACCGGGGTTGCTCCCCTGGTCGGTGCCCATGATTAGTGTCGTGTCAGGCCCGCCGTTGTTCGGCTTCAGCGCGGCGTTGACTGCGGCCAGGCGCATGCGGGGCTCCTTGGCCTTGAGGGCCACGAAGAACCAGGCACCCAGGGCGATTACCACCACGAGAAGGATGAGCGCCGATATCCAGGCTACCCGCAGCCAGCGACGTTTGCGCCGCGGGCGTTTGATTTTGGTCGCAGGGTCTTTGCCGGGTTTGGGCGCGCGCCCACCGACCCGTCGAAGTCGACGGCGGCTCTTGTATATGGTCGGCTGCTCCGTGTCCATCCCGGCAGGAGGGGCGCGGAAGATCCAGTCGTCGTAATGGTCCATCGATTCAACCCGCCCGGCGGGTCCTCCGTTCTCCGATTGTGCAGTCTAAGTATCTACGACAAAACCCGTCGCGAAGCCTCTTTGACGTCGTCCGCCACCTATTAGACAGGTTCCGGTGCTAGTATGTTCCAGAGCAACCTGCGGCCCGCTGCCTGAGCCGGGAGCATTCGCGTGAATAACATCGAGATAAAGGCGCGCATACTGGACCTTGATGCCGCCGAGGCGGTGGCGGCGAGCGTCTGCGGACACGGGCCGGACGCCGTTCTGCGCCAGCTCGACACGTACTTCGAGGTCGGCGCGGGACGCCTCAAGCTGCGCGAGTTCGAAGGGACGACCGAGAGCGAGCTGATCTTCTACCGCAGGCCGGACGAGGCCGGGCCGAGCGAGAGCGACTACGTCATTGTGCCCTTGCCGGAAGCCGCGGTCATCAAGTCGGCGCTCGCCGGCGCCCTGGGCGTCAAGGCCGTCGTGAGAAAGAACCGAAAGCTCTACCTGCACGGTGACACGCGCATCCACCTGGACGAGGTCGAGGGCCTCGGGTCCTTCATCGAGTTCGAGGTCGTGCTGGCCCCCGAGAGCTCGCGGGATGAGGGAGAAGCCGTGGCGCGGCGGCTCATCGCGGAGTTCTCGATCGACGAGAGCGACCTCGTCGGCTGTTCTTACTCGGACATGCCCCAAGGCTGAACAATTCCGCGCCAGCTGACGAGATTTGAAGCCATGCTGTCTCTCATTCCGGCCCCTAGGTTGCGGAAAACAACGAATCAACCAGGACCGCTCCCGGCGCAGGATTCACCCCGGACAACGCCAATAAGTGCGCTATGTAGAGGAAACGACCAAGGAGGGGGAGATGAGAAGGAGTTCAATGTTGTTGGTGATGCTGGCGGTGCTCGTCGTGCCGGTGCTGGCCTTCGCGGGCTGCAGCAGCTCTACCAAGACGACGCCGACCACGCCGACCACGCCCAAGACCACGCCGAGCACCGGGACCGTTACCGTAACGATGGTGGACTTTTCGTTCCAGCCACAGACACTGACGATCAAGACCGGGACGACGGTTAAGTGGGTCAACAACGGGGCGGCCCCCCACGAGCCGGCGGGAACCGGGTTCGACGTAGGCCCGATCCAACCGGGGTCGAGCGGCACGCACACGTTCACCACGAACGGCACGTTCCCTTACAAGTGCCTGGTCCACCCGACAGTCATGACGGGCACGATCATAGTCAATTCGACCGGGACAGGCAGCGGAACGACGACCACGCCGACGACGCCGTCGTCAGGCTCGAGGTCGGTGCCGGGTTACTAAGCCACCAGACAGGACATAGGAGACTTGTCGCAGACATCACCTGCTGGCGATAAAGGCATAAACGCGGGTCGACGCCACCCCCGGGAGCGGGTGGCGTCGGTCTTTGCGGCGCTCGTCGACAGCCGGGCCGGAGGAGCGCTGTTGCGTCTCGCAGCCTGGCTGCTCTACAGGAACACTTTCAGGCCTATGCTGCTGCGAGGAGCCGATGCGTTGAGGCGTGTCCTGCGGAACCATGGCTGCTCCGCAGGCGACCCGCGCTCGGAATGGGAGCGCGAAGTCTTCTCGAGGGCCGTGTTCGACACAATCGACCGCCAGATCGCCGAGCGCAAGCTCGACCGCGACTTCGTGCGGCGAGCCGTGCCTCTATGGGTGCGGGCTCTTGCCGGGCGCGGGGCTCGACACGCGAGCGACGAGTTTAAGATGGAGACCGGGGCCGACCCGCCGCGAGTGCTCGCGATCGCTCCGACAGGAGCTTGCAACCTCACCTGCGAGGGCTGCTACGCAGGCTCGGAGCCGGGGCTTGCCTCGCTGAGTTTCGGAGAGCTCGAAAGGTTGATCGCGGACGCGGTGCGCTCATGGGGGATCCGCGTCGTGGTGTTCACAGGCGGCGAGCCCTTTCTGTACCGCTCCGAGTCAAAAGGCATCCTCGACGTCATCGAGCGGAATCCGGGGCTGCTGTTCCTCGTCTTTACCAACGGCACCCTGATCGACAGGGCGGTCGCCGGGCGACTCGCATCGCTCGGCAACGTGACCGTGGCCCTGTCGGTCGAGGGGCTTCGCGAGTCAACCGATGCGAGGCGCGGGCCCGGCACGTTCGACAAGGTCGTGGGCGCGCTCGTGGCGCTCGAGGAGGCTGGCGCGTGGCACGGGATCTCGATGACGGCCACGAGGCACAATTGTGAGGAACTCTACAGCGACGAGCTGCTGGATTTCTTTTTCGACAAGCACTCCCCTTTCTACGCTTTCGTGTTCCAGTACATGCCCGAGGGGCGCGACCCCGATCCGTCACTCATGCCGACGCCGGAGCAGCGCATCTGGATGTGGGAGCGCTCCTGGGAAGTGATCGAAAAGCGCCGCACAGTCCTGTTCGACTTCTGGAACCACGTGTCTCTCGTTGGCGGCTGCCTGGCCGCGGGGCGCGAACGGGGGTACCTGTTCGTGGACTGGGACGGCAACGTGCTGCCGTGCGTATTCGCGCCTTACTCCGCGTGTAATGTCCGCGACATCTACTCGCGTGGAGGGAGCCTGGCCGACGTCTGGGCGGCGCCGCTCCTGAGCGAGATCCGCGGGTGGCAGCGCCGGAGGTCGGCCTCCAGTGGGGCGGCCGTGTGCGCGGGGTCGGGCGGGACGCTCATGTGCGCATGCCCCGTCCGCGACCATTTCGGCGATTTCATGGATATCGTGGCCAGGACGCAGGCGAGCCCGGTCGGGAGCTCAACCGGCGCCTGCCTGTCGATGGCCGACTTGACCTCGCCAATGATCGAGTACGGCGAGGATCTTGCGAGCTTGAGCCGGGAAGCCTCAGGCGGCTGAAGGGAAAGCTCGCCGGCCGGCGGCCGGTAAATGCAGGGGTCAGGTCGTGCATTCTAGACAGCGTGCGGGCATCCTGCCTTGTTTTGCTTCCTCAAGAAGTGGACGGAAAAAGTGGACGATGAACGACTACATCATCAAAAAGTGTCAGTCGGGGGCGTCTTCCCTGCGATGGCCGAACATGTCGGTTATCAGTACTTTGCGCTCCCGGCCGCTCTTGTACTGGATGTAGAGAATCTGGTCCTGGCTCGCGATCGCGGGCCGGTCGATCGGGACCTGGTTGCCGTTGTGCTTCATATCGAAAGAATCGAGCGCGTCGAGCGGGATCACGTCGGTCGCCTCGACCTTGCGGTTCCCGGAGATCCTGGCGAGGATCAGGCGGCTGTTGGTGAACGCGATGTAGTAGAACATCTCGGAGCCGAGGCCCGGGTCGCGACCCATGCCGAGGGTCACGAACGAATCATCGGGCTCGAGGTATTCCTTCAGGGTCTCCTTCTCGCTGGCGAAGAGCGCGTCCTCCTTGTCCGACCTGAAGGCGGTCTCGCCCGGCGGCGCCAGGATAAGCCCTTTGACCAGCGCGAACCGCTTCAGTTTCTTGTCGAGCTTGTTCAAAGGTATGTACTGGCGCTCCTTGACCTCGAAGTCCTTCGAGAGCCGCAGGAGGATGCCGCGCTTGTCGGTCTTGCCGGCGAAGTGGGGCCGGCCCAGGAGATCGGTGCCGCGCGCCGTGGCCTCCAGCTCCTCGCCCGGATCCATCGCTTCTTCGAGCGTCGCCTTCACTGTTGCCTCTGTGAGGAATACGTCCATTCTCTTCACCTTTCGTGCCGCTACCAGTTTAGCTATAGAAGCCTGCGAGCGAAAGGGCTCGGCCCGGCCCCCGCCGAGGGCACAGGATTGCCGCGGAGCGCCTAGAAATAGGCGTACGGCATCCCGGGCACAAAACAAGGTGGCGATCATGGATTACACGATCAAGATCGGGGGCGCGGCCGGCCAGGGCCTCCAGACAATCGGGACCTCGCTGTCGAAGGTCTTCACCCGATACGGGTACCACCTGTTCGCTTACCAGGACTACGAGTCCCGAGTCAGGGGAGGCCACAATTTCTACCAGATAAGGTTCTCCGAGAAACAGGTCCTCTGCCCGCGGGTCCCCGTCGACATCCTCATCGCGCTCGACAAGGTGACCGTGCCGCGGCACAAAGACGAGCTCGCCGAGGGCGGGTTCGCGATCTATGATGCGGCGGACATCGGGGAGCGCTACGAGGGGGACAACCTGATCGACGTCCCGTTCAACAACATCGCGCTGAAAGAGGGCGGCAACAAGGTAATGTCCAACACGGCCGCTTCCGGCGCCGTCCTGGGCATGATGGGCATGGACGCGAAGCTCCTCGAGGACGTGGTGGAGTACGCGTTCGCCGGCAAGAAAGACATGATCGAACCGAACAAGAAAGTAGCGCGCGCGGGGCATGAGTACGGCATGAAGAACTGCCCGCGGTGCGCGTTCCAGCCCGCCCCGGAGGCGAACGCGAAGCTGAGCATCGAGGGCAACACCGCGATCGCCCTGGCCGCGATCGCCTCGGGGGTCAAGTTCTATGCGGCATACCCGATGACGCCGTCGACCGGCATCCTGACTTTCCTTGCCATGCATGGCCAGCGCCACGGCATCATGGTCGAGCAGGCGGAGGACGAGGTCTCTGCGATCAACATGGCTCTCGGCGCTTCGTACGCGGGATTGCGCTCGATGACCGGCACTTCCGGGGGCGGCTTCGCGCTTATGGTCGAAGGCCTTTCGCTCGCCGGCATGACCGAGACACCGGTGGTCATCGTGCTCGGGCAGCGACCCGGGCCGGCCACCGGGCTGCCGACGCGGACCGAGCAGGCCGACCTCCTCTTCGGGCTCTTCGCGGGCCACGGCGAGATCCCCCGCATCCTCTTCGCGCCGGGCACCCCCGAGCAGGCGTTCAAGCTCGTCAACAAGGCTTTCGACCTGACCGAGAAATACCAGGTGCCCGCGATGATCCTCACCGACCAGCACTACGCCGACTCGGAGTGGTCGCTGGACAAGATCGACCTCGACGCGCTCGCCTGTCATGACTACCGCGTCAGGGGCGACGACTTCAAAGCCCTGAAAGAGTACAAGCGGCACGCGCTGACCGACGACGGGGTGTCCCCGATGGCCGTGCCCGGCGACGCGCCCTTTACCGTCGTCACTGACTCAGACGAGCACGATGAGGAAGGGCACCTCATCGAGGACGCGGCGACGCGGCGGGCGATGGTCGAGAAGCGGTACCACAAGAAGCTTCCAAACATCAGGCGGGAGATCGAGCCGCCCCTGCTCTACGGGAGCGAAAAGCCCGAGCTGCTGCTGGTCGGGTGGGGCTCGAACTACGGGGTGATGAAAGAGGCGGTCGACCGGATGTCCTCGGACCGCGAAGCGGCGATGCTCCACTTCAGCGAGCTGTTCCCGTTCCCCGAAGAGGGCCGGCGAGGGTACCTCGACATCATGAGCAAAGCGAAGACGACGATATGCATCGAGAACAACGCGAGCGGCCGGTTCGCCGGGCTGCTCCGCATGGAGACGGGGTTCAAGTTCGAGCGAAGCATCAACAAGTACGACGGCAGACCGTTCAGCCTCGAGGAGTTGCTGGAGGAGATCGATGGTCACCTTAGCGGATTACAAAGGACAGAAGCCGGCGTGGTGCCCGGGGTGCGGTAATTTCGGCATCCTGACCGCGTTCAAGAGGGCGATGTTCGAGCTCGGGGTCGAGCCGTACGAGTTCGTGATCGTGTCGGGTATCGGGCAGTCGGGCAAGTTCCCGCACTACACGCAGTGCAACACGTTTAACGGACTGCACGGGCGCACTCTGCCGGTCGCGACCGCTATCAGGCTCGCGAACCACGACATGCCGGTGTGGGCGTTCGCGGGGGACGGCGACTGCTACGGGGAGGGAGGCAACCACTGGATCCACGCGATGCAGCGGAACATAAACGTGAAGCTGGTGGTGCACGACAACCAGGTCTACGGGCTCACCAAGGGGCAGCCTTCCCCGACCAGCATGCCCGGCATGAAAGTCACGAGCCTGCCGACGGGCGTGCTGACCGACACGCTCAACCCCATGCCGGTCGCGATATCGATGGGATGCAGCTTCGTCGCGCGCGGCTTCTCAGGCCAGATCGATCAGCTGACCGAGCTGTTCAAGGAGGCGTGGAACCATAAGGGCTTTTCGCTGCTGGACATCTTCCAGCCGTGCGTGACCTGGAACAAGCTGAACACGTACGACTGGTACCGCAAGCACTGCTACCGGCTGGAGGGGCACGACCCCGAGGACTTCGACCTGGCGTACAAGCGCGCGCTCGAGTTCGGCGAGAAGATACCGACGGGCATCCTCTACCGCAACAGCCGCGAGACTTACGAGGAGCGCGTGCCGGTACTGGCCGGGGGGCCGCCACTGGTCGCGCGGAGCCAGGCGCCGCAGAACCTCGAGCAGACAGTCCAGGAATTCTACTAAAAACGCAAAATAGAGGTCAGGCTTAAATTTGAACCTGACCTCTATTTTGCGGGGAGATCGAACTGCGTGGTTAAGTACATACTGAGGAACATGTGGCGGCGAAAGGGCCGCACCTTCCTGACCGTATTCGGGATAGCGGTCGGGATATTCGCGCTGACCGTCCTGGGCGGCCTGTCCGCCCGCCTGACCCAGCAGGTCAACGGCGCGAGATCGTGGTTCGCCAACTCGATATCAGTGGTGCCCTCCGGCGGCAGTCTCTTCGGCGGAGGTGGCGAGCATTTCTTCGACGTCGCGACCGTGGGCCAGGTGCACGCCGTGCCCGGGGTGAAGGACGCGGTGCCCGGCATAGGCTTACCCCTCAGCACGGACCAGGGGTTCTCGTTCGGCGCGCCCGACCTCATCATCGGGCTCGGACCCGGCGGTCAGGACCTCCTCAAGCAGCTTGCGCTTTCCGGCGGGCGCCTCCTGCAGCCGGGCGATAAAGGCAAGACCGTGCTGGGGTCCGTCATCGCGGAGAAGCTCGGCGCGACCGTCGGCGGCACCGCGGTGATGCGAGGGGTGACCTTCGAGGTCATCGGCATCCTGAGGCCCACGCTCTCCGCGCCGGACAACTTCGCCTTCGTGCCGTACGTGGACGCCCTGCCGATCTTTCTCCAGGCGAACCCGTTCTTCCAGCAGAAGCAGATCGCGAGCGTCATATACACGACCTGGAACCAGGGGGTGAACCCCGAGGCGCTCGGCGCGCGGATCGCCCGCCAGGTCCCCGGCGTCACCGTCATAACGCCGGCGAAGGCCGAGCAGCAGATATCCCAGTTCAGCCTGATCTTCAATGCGATCCTGTTCGGGATCGCTTTCATCGCGCTCGTGGTTGGCGGCCTTTCGATCATCAACACGATGGTGATGTCCGTCTCGGAGCGCACGCGGGAGATCGGGCTCAAGAAGGCCATCGGGGCTGAAACGCGGTCGATCCTGGCCGAGTACCTCCTGGAGTCGGCAGCCATCGGGTTGATCGGCGGGTTGATCGGCACCGGCCTGGGGCTGATCGCGATCGTGCTGCTCAACGGCGCCACGTCCTCGAAGCAGGTCACGGTGTTCGCGATAACGACGCTGGTCGTGATCGGGCCCATCGTGTTCGCGACCGTTCTCGGAACGCTCGCGGGCGTGTTCCCGGCGCTGCGCGCCTCGCGGCTGAAGCCGGTCGAGTCCCTGAGGGAGGATTAGATGCTCGCGCTCGAAACACGGGACTTGAGAAAAACGTACGGCGAGGGTGAGGCGGTCGTGCACGCGGTCGACGGCATCAACATGTCGGTCGAGGTGGGCGAGTTCGTGGCGATCGTCGGGCCGTCCGGCTCGGGCAAGTCGACCCTCCTGAACCTGCTCGGGTGCCTGGACCTCCCGACCGAGGGGCATGTGTTCATCGACGGTGAGGACACCGCGGCGCTGTCGCTCAAAGCGCTCACCCGGGTGCGGCGCCAGAAGGTCGGGTTCATCTTCCAGGAGTTCAACCTGCTCCCCGTTTTGAACGCGCTCGAGAATGTGGAGCTGCCGCTTCGCTACCAGGGGGTGCATGCGAAGGAGCGCGAGGAACGGGCGGCGGAGGCCCTGCGGGAGGTCGACCTGCTGAACCGCGCGAAGAACCGCCCCTCACAGATGTCGGGGGGCGAGCGGCAGCGGGTCGCCATCGCCCGCGCGCTCGTGACGAAACCGGCGCTGGTCCTCGCGGACGAGCCGACGGGCGAACTGGACACCGTCAACACCTGCCGCGTGATCGAGATAATGCGCAGACTGAACGACGAGCTCAAGCAGACTTTCGCGGTGGTGACTCACGACCCGATGGTCGCCGCATACGCGCGCCGGGTGATCACGCTGCGCGACGGGCATGTGTCGTCCGACGAGCCCCAGGAAGCCACCCCGGTCGCCTGCGACTGACCAGGCTTAATTTGGGGACAGGCACCAACTTAAGTCGTTTCAGGTAAATCCGGCGCAGGCTTGATAGACTTAAGTTGGTGCCTGTCCCCAAATTGAATGGATGCGGAGGAAAGGAGAACCCGATGGCCAACCTCGCTTACCTGGGCCCGGAATGGACCGAAGAGGCCCGCAAGCGCCTGGAGAAAGAACTCACCCCCGAGAATATGCACCACGTCACAAGCTCGATGTCCAACGTCTACCAGAACACGCCCGACGGCAAAGAGAAGTATCTCTTCATAGCATTCGAGGACGGCAAGGTCAGCAAGTTCGAGGTCGGCGATGGCGAGCCTCCCGCCGCGGAGTTCAAGATCATAGCCGACTACGACGTCTTCGGGCAGATCTCGCGCGGTGAGCTCGGCGCGGTCAGGGCGCTCACCGGGCGCAAGCTCACGCTGCGCGGCAACATGGCCAAGGCCATGAGGCTGGCACCGCGCGTCGACCGGATGAACAAAGTGCTCGCCACCATTCCGACTGAATACTGATACGGGAGATGATCGAGATGGCCGCAAACGCAAAGAGCGATCCGTACGCCGTTGACGTTCAGAAGCGCATCGCAGACATCCAGGCCGAGATGAAGAAGCGCGACATAGACGTCTACCTCGGGTCGCGGATAAGGACCATGAGCTTCATAGTCGACGCGTTCGTCCCATGGCGCAGCTTCCTCGTCATCCCCGCGGAGGGCGAGCCGTCGGTCTTCACCTTCGTCATCGACGCCACGCGCCTCTTGAGCGAGACGTGGATGGACGAGGACCACGTCCGCGGCTACTTCGGAGCGGGCGGCGCCGACCAGATCGACGCGATCCAGTTCTTCATCGAAGACGAGCTGGGCATCAGGAAGGGCAGGCTCGGCTACGAGACCGGGATGTCCACATACACCGCCGAGGGCTGGATGACGCACTACGAGTACGAGCAGTACACAGCGGCGATGCCGGGCCTCGAGTTCGTGAACGCGCACGACATCGTGGACAAGATCTCCCTCATCAAGGACGAGGGCACCATCAACCGCTTCCGCGAGGCCGGCAGGATTGTCGACGAGGGCCAGAAGGCCGCTCGGGCCGCGGTGGAGAACGGCGGCTGGAAGGGCATGACCGAGACCGAGCTCGGCGGCATCGCGGCGCTTGCCATGCGGCGCGCGGGCAGCACCTCCGAGTGGAACTTCGCGGGACTGAATGAGATATCGAGCGGGTGGCGCACGGGGCTTGGGGCCTGCACCCCGCCGACGACGAAGGAGTTCGCCGCGGGAGAGCCGCTGATGTTCGACCTCCATGGCATGTTCAAGCTGGCGCTCGGAGACCACTCGCACAACTACCTTCTGGCGCCGACGACGGAGCGCCTCCGCTGGCACGCGGACAACTTCGTGGCGTGCGTGCAGTTCGTCGCGGACAGCTACCGCGCTGGCGCGACCCCGGGCGGACTGATCACCGACCTGGGGGAGTTCGCCGAAGAGCGCGGCTGCTCGGACTTCATCCTTCCCGGCGTCGAGCACGGCATCGGGCTCTTCGGGGACGAGTGGCGGGTGGGCGCGTCGATGGACGTGCCGATCCCCTACTGGACCGACCCCGAGCACGTGTACCAGGAAAACGAGATGGTGATCCTCGCGATGCAGTACGCCGCGCAGGAGGACGACGTCGGATTCCGCTACGAGAACCCGATAGTCATCACCAAAGACGGCTGCGAGCTAACCTCAAAATACCCGCTAGCCATAGAAGAAATCGAATAACGCAACATAGAGGTCAGGCTCATTTATTGCGTCGGCCTCTTTTTGGCGAATTCAACTGCCTCGGTAGGCCGATGCAATAAATGAGCCTGACCTCTATGTTGACTACCAGGGTTTTGGGGGACGGGTGTCGGCGACCTGGGCGGGCCTGAAGCCGCCCCCATCGTTCGCCGGCCTGGATAGCAGCCCCGCGGCGGCAGGCTCGTCGTAATAGCCGCCTATGGTGTCGGTCCCTGAGCCCCTGTTCTGCCCGTAGATCGCCCTCTCGACCATGATCTTCTTGCCGGTTGTCATCGAGTAGACCGCGATGGAAGAGTAATGGTCCCCGCCGATCGTGTCGGACATGTCATATGACACGCGCGACTGTGCGTCTATCGTGTCGTCAAAGCCCTTGACAGGTCCTCCGCCCAGCGGGTAATAGTCCACCTCAATGTCAACCGGGGTCGTGTTCGGGTTCTGCACGCGCGGGCAGAGGATGGCCGTCGACGCAGGGCGGCGAAGGCCATCCCATGATCGAGTAGATGGTGGGCGCTATGTCGCCGATCTCGACCTCGGCCTGGTGCGTTGCGCCGGCGACGGGGGCCGCCTGTGGCACGGCAGCGCCTCGGGGCGCCTTGAAGATCAAGGGGATGCGCGTGGTCTGAAGCCCGCCGTGCGCCGCCGGCAGCCCGAACAGCACCGACTCGGGCACGTTGATGCCGAAGCTCAGGCCTACGTTGTTGATGCCGCTCGCCAGCGCGTCCCCGTGGGCCATGACCTGGTAGTTGTACAGCGGGAACACGAACAGGTCGGGCCAGATCTGCCCCTTCGCAGAGGAGTCGGGATTGTTGATCCAGTACTCGGAGTAGAGCTCGCCGGGCCTCACCTTTCCGAACTTGCCGAAGTCCTTGCCGTCCTTCGCCTCCTGCCGGTTGACCACGGTCAGCGGGTGCACCTTCCCGAGCTGCGGGTCGTCGATAGTGAACTCCTCCAGCGTCTTCTGGATCTTCGCGAGCTTGTCCGGGCTCTTGGCCCACATCATGTTGAGCTCGGTGCCGCCGGCCTCCTCGTAGTCCTCGTGCCGCAGCATGCCGGCCTGCCGCATGACGTCGCGCAGGTCGATGACCTCGTAGCCGCTCTTGGGGTCCTTCATGTTCTCCATGCCGTGATCGGACAGGAAGACGATCGTGCTGTTGTCGTAGACGCCGCGCGCCTTGAGCTTCGCGACGAACTCCCCGAACAGGATGTCGGCCTCGCGGCAGATGTCGAGCGCTTCCTTGCGACGCATGTCGGGGCTGTACTTGTCCTTGTCGTAAGCCGGGCTCGGGCCGCTGCCTTTCGTGTACTCGGCCGGGTCCCAGGAGGCGCCGGTGAAGTGCCCTGTGTTGTCGAGGTCCCCGATGTTGATGTAGGAGACGTCCGGGTCCTGCTCGTCGATCGAGCGGAAGAACTCGTCGGCGATGTACCGGTCCTGCTCGTGCAGCCCCGGTGTCTTGCCGAACATCGCCGCCAGCGGCGCGGACAGCAGCTTCGCCCCGCCGACCAGGTCGAACTGCCCGAGCATCGTCGGGATGATGACCGCGTTCGCGTTGTTGCTGTGGAAGCAGGACCTCACGGACACGGACGCCGGGTCGCTCTTGTCCTTCTCGCTCGGGGGGTCGCCGGCGAGCTTGTACCGGGGAGGGGCGGGGAAGAACAGCGGCCAGCTCTCGGAGTGCCCGACGATGTCGACCGAGCGCTCGCCTTCCATCTCGGCCAGCCAGTTCTTGTTGGACCAGAAGCCCGTGAGCGCCTTGCCCCCGGTCTGCTGCTTGGCGACCTCGTAGACTCGCTCGATGGGCTTGCCGTCGGCGCCGTAGCGCATCAGGTCCATTGTGTTGTTTCCCGAGAGCACCTCGTCGTGCGCGGTGAAGCCGCGGAACGTGCCCCCGACCATGTACACGCCCTCCGTGCCGGTGTACGTGCCGGCAAGCGCGTTGGTGTGGTTCATGTCAGTGGCGCTCGGCAGGTAGTCGACTGCGTTGGTGTAGTTCTCGCCCTCTTTGATGAAAGCCTGTGTGTTGGGCATCAGCCAGTCGCCCTCGCCGCCCTGGCCGGTGCCCCTGGCATCCATGTAGAGATACTGCGGGTCCATCGAGTCGACAGACCAGTAGTAGATGTTGCGCTGGCCGGTTACGTCGACCGCGACGGTCGAAGCCGCCACCTGCTTGCCGCCGGCCCGCAGGGTCGCGGTCAGGCTCTTGCTGTCCCCGGGCCTGGAGCCGCGCGGCGCGGTGACGACCATGGTGAAGTCAGCCGTCTCACCGGGCTTGAGCGTCTCGGTGGCGCTGCCCTGCCTCTGAACGCGCCAGCTGCCAACTTCCGTCGGTGGGAAGTCCACGGCCATCGCCCGCTCGGCTTTCGAGAGGTTGGTCACGTGGAAGATGAACGAGGTTGTCTCACCGGGCATCACCTGGTGTGCATGCGGGTGGAGGCCGCCCATGTCGTTCACGTTGAACAGCTCGCCCGGGTTGAGGGCGCTGACTTTGATCTCCCCCGTCGTTGTCGAGAGCTTGCCCGGGCCGATTGTCAGCGTGATCTCGACCGGCTTGTTGATGGGCATGGTGCCACGGGGAACGGCTTGCACAACGAGCTCGATCGGCTTCGAGTAGAGCAGGTTGCGGGTCTTGCCGGGAACCTTGATCTCGTCGATCTTCTTGCCCTGGATGTTCTTATAGGTCACGTCGAACGGGAAGTCTGACTTCGAGGACAGCGCATAGGTGTCGGTCACGTCCCCTTCGTTTCGCGCGGCGACGTGCCAGGTGAGCGGCTTGCCCGTGTAGGCTTGAAGCTGTGCGTCCAGGTAGCCCGGCTTTCCGGCCATCAGCGGCCCGCGGCTCAGGTCCAGCCTCGGCTTCGATGCGAGCACCGTCACCTTGAGCCAGATGTGGTGGGACTCCGCGCCCCGCGTGCCGACGACCTTGAACCAGCCGATCGTGTTGTCGGGCGTGTTGCCGGCGCATACCAAGTTGACTCGCGACTTGCCCGGCTTGTCAGTCGTGGGCTCCACGGTGCTCGGGCTGACCGTCGCCTTGAACCAGCCCGATTCGCTCGACACCGCGAGCGTGACCTTGCCGGACTGCGCCCCGATGTTGCGCGTGTCGAGCGGCATGAACGTGGTGGTTTTGTTGCCGGCCGGTGACAGCAGTTGCTCGGGGAACATGCTGAAGAAGTCGAATGTCGCGCCACCGTAAACCATTGCGGGCTGAGAGCCCGCACTCAGGGTACCGGTCTGCGCCGCCGGAACAATGCCGATCGCAATCGCCGCCACCAGCGCTCCCGCCACGCAGAGCCTTGCCGTTTTTCCCATTTTGATGCCGTTTGAAGGTCTCATCGTCAGCTCCTTGTGCAATAACAGGTGATTGCACTGTTGCTGCGTTATTGAGTCAGCGCTTCCCTGATCTCGCTGCTCGTCTTCGCGATGTAGACCACCATCGCGCCAAGCCCCGCGAACAGCCACACGGAGAGAAGCATCAGCACGAACGCGACAAGAAGCGGCGCGCTGAAGCTGCTGCCGTAATCGCTCAGGGTTGCCGAGACTTTTATGAGCCCGCCGACGACGCCCAGCGTCCCGAGGACCGCAATGAGCAGGCAGCCGATGAGCACCGCCTTCTGCCAGCCCGAGTACTTCTTCCTGCCGTCATGCCCTTTCATGACACCCTCCTTGAGACCCCTGCTCGCGCAGGGCTCGCTTGAGCCTTCGCTGGTAGAGAATATTTTGAGCGATCGACCTCGGCTCGACGCCGAAGTAGTTGCGATGCCAGAGCACCATCGACGCGAGGTTGTCTCGGAGCAGCTCGATCCGCTGCAGCCGTGGCCTGGCGACGCGAACCGCCACCGCTTCCTCGTAGTTCGTCGCCCGTACCATCTCGCCCGCGCGCTCGCCCCGGACCACGAGGCCGCCGTCGGCGAGCGCCTCGTAGCGCCTCGTCGTCTCGGCCACGGTGGGCCCGCAGACCAGGGCGCACTGCCCACACGTGAGCACGTTCGGGTCGTGGAACCCCGTCACGCCGACCCTGGCCGCATGCTCCGTCATGATCCTGTTGCACTCGGCCTGGTCATCGGGCAGCTCGTCCGGCAGGGGCAGCTCATCGATGAGCTCCTTGGGGAACAAAGTCTTGCCGGTACGCCTGATGAGCTCGAACCGGGTCGCCGAATCGCCGGTGCTGCCGCCGCGCTGCATCAGCTCGCGCCGGACCTGGAGCCTCCCGGCCCCGGGCTTGAGCCCTTCCCACTCGCGGATCCAGTAAGGGCCCCAGGTCGTCCAGGTTCTGTCCTGCGAGAGGGCGTGCAGCCCGAAACAGGAAGCGTTGCACAGGTCGATGTTGCGGCGCTTGCCGCGGGGGTGGAGCTCGCCGTTCAAGAGGACGTACTCCTCGCCCTCCTCCTCGAACATGCCTGCGACGCACGTGCGCGCGCAGATCTTGCAGCCGGCGCAGTGGCCCCGGATGAAATGCCGCGCCTCGAGCTGCGGGTCGTTGCGGAGCAGCGCGTCGGTGACGACCGTGCCGAGGTAGACGGAGGCGCCGTACTCGCGCGTCATGACGTTGCCCGACCACCCCTGCGCCCCGATGCCGCTGGCGATCGCGCCGAAGCGGTGAGAGAAGCTGGGGTGCGTGGCGAATATGTCGGGGGAACGGCGGTACGAGTTGTTGGGCGGGACCGCGCGTGCTCTCAGGCCGCGCGAGACAAGAAACTCCTCGAGCGCCTTGGAGACGCGGTGCATGCGCTGGTTGCCGTGGGACTGGTCGACGTTGTGCGGGCTCGGGCTCTGCTTGGACAGAAAAGCATAGATGGCGTCCGTGTCCATCGGGATCGCCATCGAGACTATGGAGCGCGCGCCTGCCATCGTATAGGTAGGGTCGAGCGACGGCGGCCCGTCGAGGCGCCCGGGCCCCGCTATGCCTACGACCTCGACTCCCTGGCTGCGCACGAAGTCTTTTATTTCGAGCTCGAGTTCCCCCACAGGTCGACCTCCCTAAGAAGTTCGAGCGGCATCAGCGCCCGGATGTGGTATTCGATCATCTCGTCTGCAATCGCCTCGAGGTCGGTAGCCGATCCCTTGACCACGTTCTCCATGATCACGTAAATGGACGACCCCAGGATGATGTTGGTGATGACGTCGAGGTTGCCGGGCCGGAGCAGCCCGTTCTTCTGCATCAGCTCGAAGTCCTTGCGAAGCTGCCTGCGCGCGACCGCGGTCAGCTCGTCGACGCGCGCGGAGAAATGCTCGTCGCTGCCCAGGGCGTCGCGGTAGATGACCGACGTGAGCTCCGGGTGCTCGCTGTGATAGGAGAGTATGGCGATCATGTTGTCGCGCCAGGTGGCGAGCGCGAGCTGCTGGTCGGCGATCGCGGCCGCCAGCCGCTTCTGGTTGGACTCGAGAAGCGCCTCGAACTCGGCGAAGTACCGCTCGATGAGCTCGAGGAAGACATCCTGCTTGGACTCGAAATAAAGGTAGAACGTGCCGCGGCCGATCCCGGCGCGCTCGACTATGTCTGAGACGTTGGCCGCGCGGTATCCCTTCTCCGCGAAGACCTCGGCTGCTATTTCAAGCACTTCCTCGCGCCGCTGCTCGGGGGCGAGGCGCCGGCGGACGCGCGGCATCTCAGCGATGGCCTTCCGGACCGGCCGGGCCGTCTCTGAGCCCGCTGCGCCCGCGCTGCTGCCCGTCTTCTGCCTTGCCGGCGTTCTTGTTTTCGGTACTGACATGTCAGTACCGTATCATGCCGCCAACAACCTGTCAAGCTTTGGCATGCAGAGGCTTCAAACGCAAAAAGGGGTCAGACCCCTTTTTGCATTATCAAGAAGTGGACGATGAACGACGTCAGTCCTTCCCCGCGGCCTGTTCGGCGGAGCCGAGCTCCAGGGCGGCCGGCGCCGGCAGCGCCCCCGGGGCCGGCAGCAGCTCGAGCCTGTAACGCGGGCCGAACTTGTAGCTCCTTCCGAGGAATGGATAGCTGAAGACTCGCCAGTTCCTGAGCAGCAGGTACGCGAGCGCGAGACCCCCGAGCACCGCGATGAAGAATGCCGAGAAGACCTTGGTCCATCCCTGCCCGAAGCCGAGGTGGATGAGGATGCCGTGGGTCACGTAGAGGTCCAGCGACGCGAGCCCCAGCCAGCCGAACGAGGCCTCCAGCTTCCTGGCCTTGAGGCCCTTCACCGCCGCGAGAAGGGCGTAAGCGCTCAGTATTCCAAGCATCCCCAGGGCAAACCTCTCCACCACCATGAGCGGCTGGTGGAGAATATCCCTTATCGGAACGGGAACCATCACGAACCTGAGCTTGTAATAAGCGAGGAAGAATACGACCACCATCGCGACAGGCGACAATGCCAGTATCGCGGTCTTAACCGAGGGCTTGATATCTGTGATGCGGTCCTTGTACTTGGCGGCGAGGTAGCCGAGCGCGAAGAACAGGAAATAATACTGCAGCTGGGGAACGCCCAGCACAGACGTGGGCACGAGGTTGACCAGGACGAAGAGCCCCAGGAAGCCGAGCTCCTCGCCGTACTTCCAGTACTTCCCGGCGTACTGGACCACGATCAGGAGGAGGTAACAGGTGAAGAGCGTCCACAGAAACCACAGCGGAGCGCCCTCCATTCCCCAGACCCCGCGGCCGACGAAACGGTAGATCTCGCCGTAGTTGCGGAAGAAGATGAAGAACCTCACGATCATCCACGCGAAGAACGGGACTATGAGGCGCAGGAAGCTCTTGCCCACGCGCACCTTCTTGCCCAGCATCACGTATCCGGCCAGGAAGATGAACAGCGGCATGTGGAACGTGTAGATGAACGTCGCAAGGTGGTGCCTGAAAGAAGCGTTAGGTACGAAGAGGCCGGGGTCGGCGAGCTCGAACGCGTGGCCGAGCACGACCAGGAGGATGGCGAAGCCTTTGAGCGCGTCGATCCCGAGGTCCCTGCCCGAGTCGGGGCCGGGGAAACCGACAGCTTTCACACGCAGCCTGGACAACCGTTCCAAAATCCCACCAGGTTCCAGTATCACAGCTTCACCAATGCAGCGATATTACCACGCGCCAAAACGCATAATGGGGTCAAACCAAAATATGCATGCGCGGCGTTATCCCCAGCTGTCGGTTCCAGCATGCATATTTTGGTTTGACCCCATTATGCGTTTTCAGGCCCAGCGGTCGCCGAAGCGGACCGACATCCTCAGCACAAAGTCGGCGAGCCGCCTGCTGAGGCGGTTCGTGAGGTCGGCGAGGTGAGTCTCGAAGCCGGTCGGCACCACGCTCTTGTTCGTCTCTACCGCGCGTACGATCGCCTCCGCCGTCTTCGCGGGGTCGTACTTGCCGCGCTCGAGGAACTTATCCACCTTCTCCTGGAACTGTGATGGCGTCCTGCGCTGCGTCCCGGAGCACGTGCGCACGGACTTTGAGATGTTCGTGGACATGAAGCCCGGGCACACAGCGGTGAAGCCGACCCCGTGCGTCGCCCCCTCGGCTCGCCAGACCCGCGTCATGGCGAGGACAGCGCTCTTGATGCCGCTGTAGGCCGAGAGCATCGGCAGCGGCATGAGGCCGGCCGCCGAGGAGATGTTCACGATGTGCCCGCTCCCCTGCTGTATCATCCGCGGGTAGAAGAAATGCGAGCCGTGGACCACTCCCCACATGTTGATGCCCATGATCCACTGCCAGTCCTCGAGCTTCATGTCCTCGAGGCGTCCGGCCAGCGCCACCCCGGCGTTGTTCACCAGGACGTCGACGTGCCCGAACTCGCGGTAGACCTTGTCGCGGAACTCCTCGACCTGCCACGCCTGCGCCACGTCGACTATCTCGGTCATGACCTCGGTGCCACGCACCTCGAGCATCCCTTTCATTGCACGAAGGCCCTCGCCGTCAATGTCGCAAAGCGCGATCTTCGCTCCGCGGGCCGCGAACGCGCGCGCGGTGGCGGCGCCGAGGCCGCTCGCCCCGCCCGTTATTACGACGACTTTGCCCGTGAAATCAGTCATGGCTCTCCCTGGTAGAAGTCAGTCCCTTCAATCCGGCCGCCGCGCCGCTCAGTCGAGTTTCGGCCGCAAGTCCAGGACCCTGTACGCCTTCAGCGCCACGGTCGGGTCGTAGATCTCCTCCATCGTCACGAACTGGATCTTTGCGCGCATCTCCACGGCGGTCACGAGCATGGTCTGTATCCGCTCCTCCATCTGCGCGGTGTCGAATCCGTCCTCGGGCGAGATCTTCACGATGAGGTCGTCAAGGGAGTACGGGTCCTCGGGGTCCTTCTTGGTGAAGACTATCTGGTACTCCTGCACCCCGGGCGTCTTCGCGAGGCCGTCGCGGAGTATCTCAGGGTTGATGAGCGTGCCCTTCAGCTTCACCAGCTCGGCGGTGCGGGTCGCGTACGTGCTCCCCACCACCACGATCGACCTTTCCCCGTTCCGCCCGCAGTGCGGGCAGGTCTCGTGGGTGAGCGCCCCGAGGTCGCCGATGACGTATCGGAGCAGGACCGTGCCCCGGCGGTTCAGGTGCGTTATGCAGAAGAGGCCCCGCTCGCCGTCCGGCAGCCGCTTGCCCGTCTTCTCGTCCACGACCTCGAAGAAGTACAGGTTCGGCGCGGGGTTGTGGCACCCGCTGAACTCGGTGCACTCGGCCATCGCGCCTTGCATCTCGGTGAACCCGTATGAGTTGCTGATGAACGGGTCGTCCGCCCCCATGTTCTGCAGCCGCTTCTTCATGTCCTCGCGCATCGCCTGCGGGCAGGCCTCGCCGAGCGCCTGGATGTGCTTGGTGGAAGAGAAGTCCCTTCCCTCGGCCTCGGCCTTCATGATGAGCCGCCGCATGAAGCTCGCGATCCCGAGCCAGACCTCGGCCTTGCCGTTCTCGATTGAATCGATGGCATAGTCCATCGAGCGGTGCACCATGAACTCCGGGTATGGCATGCCCGTGCAGCCGTACAGGTTCAGGCTTCCGATGCCCCAGGTCCCGATGTCGCGCGCCCTGAAGTAGCCGATGTGCGGAACGGGGCCGACGGGGAAGAGGTTTATGACGGTCGAGTAGGGAGGGAAGCCTCCCATCTTTATCCCGCGGAATATCATCTGCCATATGCCGTAGGCGTCGTGGATGGTGTTCCAGAACGGGGTCGGCACGCCGGTGGTCGAGCCGGTCGTGTAGGTGACCTCGAATATCCAGTCGTAGATCGTCTTCTCTGGCGGCTTCAGCAGGAAGGCGTCCGGGTCGGCCATGTAGTCTTTCTTGTAGGTGAGCGGCAGCTTCTCAAGGTCGTCGATGCCGCCTATGTCGCCCGGCTCGATGCCCTGCTCCTTGAAGAGGGACTTGTAGTAGTCGTGCCCCTGCCAGACCAGCTCCATCTGGCGCCGGAACGCGTCGTCCTGCAGCTCGTGGATCCTGTCGGCGGACCAGAAGGTCGGGTCGCCGTCGTCGTCCCGGTAGAGGGGAACGCTTTCGATGTAACGCCTGGTGTTCTCCGGTGTGACAGGGACTTGCTCGTACGTGTCGTCCGCCTGCTTGATGTACATGACACTCATGTGGATCCCTCCCCTGGATGCCCGACCGCTTTCCGCCGCATGCTAAGTCTACACGCAGGCGCGGCCGCCTCGCCATTAACAGAAATTTAACGCAGGCGTAAGGAGCCGTTCACACGCCGGGGCGATAATCCTTGCAGATAACCCGACATGGGTTTTCAATAGTGGGTACACCGCTCGAACGAACGGAGGGTGAGATGAAAAAGTCGGTGATCGTCTTCATAGCAGCTTTGCTCGCGGCGATGCTGCTCGCGGCGGTCGTGGCGGTCTGCCAGCCGATAAGAGTGAGGCCGCCTGTCAGCAGCGCCGGCCAGACGCCCCTCAGCAGCGCGAGGCAGCAGGTGCAGGACCAGCGCGCCAAGGTGATCCAGGAGCGCATTGAAACGACCATAGCGCGCTTCAACAACAACAAAGCACGCCACACCGCCGTCTACAATAACATCAAGGCAAAAGTCACCGACGCGGTCGCGACCCTGGCGGCGAACGGCTACGACACCAGCAAGCTGGCGACGGACCTCGCCACATACAACGACAAGATAGTGAAGTACGCCACGGACTACGCCACCTTCATCGGCCTGCTCCAGACCGCCGAGCAGTACGCGCCGTATGCGTCGCAGGGGCAGTTCCTGAACGCCATGGCCCAGGCGCGCGCTCAACTGCGGACGGTCCGGCAGGACGACCTGGAGCTTCGCAACTACTATCAGTCCGTGATTCGACCAGACATTGCGGCTCTCAAGAGCCAGACGCCGAAGACCCCGGCGCCAACCACGCCGACCGGAAGCCAGTAGAGGGGGTGCGTGCCGTGAGCAGAAAAAAGACTGCGGTCCTTACAGCGATCGTGGTCGTTGCGCTCGTGGCCGCCGCGCTCCTGGCGGCCTCCTGCGGCGGCAAGACGACGACCTCCTCGACCTCGTCGTCATCGGCGTCTTCCCAGACGCAGGTCACCAGCAAGGCGCAGATCGACCAGTTCCTGAACGACCTGGACCAGCAGATCAAGTCGGTCAACCCGGACGACTTCAACGATAACGAGCTGAGCAACCAGTCGCTCGGATATTAGGATCCGGCTCCGTCAGACGCCCGGCATCGGCGGCATGGGCGCCTGCGGCGCGGGCGGCTCGGGCGGCTCGGGCGGCGGAGTCATCTTCTTCGGCTCTTCTTTTGCCTTGTGCGCGGGCTTTGGCGGCTCAGCTTCCTTTTTCTCCGGCGCAGCGGAGACAACCGCGCCGACGCCGGCCAGGTCCTTCGGCCCTTCAATCTCGAGCTTCCCCATGAGTTGAGCCGCGAGCCCCTCGAGCGTTCCGCCTCCACCGGTCACCAGGATGTTGGGCACGAACTTCTGCCCGCCCTTCGAGAGCGCGTCTATCGCGTTCACGATTGCGGTCGGGGTCTGCCCGAGGGCAAGCACCTGCGCCTGGTAGGCCTTGGCGCGAGCCATGCCGACGGCCTCGACCTCTGCGCCCTTCGCGTATCCGGTCTCCCTGATGTATGTCGCGTCGCCGTCCGCCTCAGCCTTGCGGGCGCTGGCGTTGTTCTGTTTGATGGACACGCCGACCTTGGACTGCGCCAGCTGCGACTGCATGTCCGCGGTCCCGCGCGCCTGCTCGGTGTCGATGCGCTGCGTCTGAGCGTCCTTCTGCTTCTGGTAGGTCTCTATCTCCTGCCGGGCGATCTCTCGCTCGGTCAGGACTCGCACCATGTCCGGCGGGAACACGACGTCCTGGATGTACACGCCCTTGGTCTCGACCTGGTAGTCGTCCAGCTTCGCCCTGATGTGCTCGAACGCCTGCTCCTGGACTTCCTGGCGGGTCTCGATGAACTGGACGGCCTGCATGCTCTGCAGCTTGTCCCTGAAGTGGTTGCCGACGGCGGCCTGCAGCACTTCGTTGACCAGGTTCTGCATGGTGCCGACCATCGAGATGACCTTGGGGGCCCCGCGTTCATTTTCAGGGCAACAATTCGACCGAATTCCTGTAAAATAGTAGCAGGTTGCCCGGTGCGAGGCACGAGTACGGGAGGAGGCGTGGTGGAAGAAGTAGAAAACTTCGGTCTCTATCGCTATCGGTGGGTCGTGCTGGGCGCGTTCATGCTGGTGGGCGCCCTCACCCAGTTGATGTGGCTCAACTACGCGGCGATAACCACGTCGACCGCTGAGCTGACCGGCGTGGCCAAGCTCATGGGGGTAAGCGAGTCGAGCGTCACCCTGCTCGCGCTGATGTTCCCTCTGTTGTACATCCCCGTGTCGATCCCCGCTGGCATTATCATCGACCGCAAGGGTTTCCGGTACGCGGTGCTTCTGGGGGCGATACTCACCGCGGGCTTCTCGTTCCTGAGGCTCTTCACCGGTAACTACACCCTGGTCCTGATCGGGATGATCGGCATCGCGATCGGCCAGCCCTTCGTGCTCAACAGCATCACGAAGATGGTGTCGGCCTGGTTCCCTACCGAGGAGTCGGCGACTGCCACCGGCATCGCCACGCTGTCACTCTTCCTCGGCATGATCGTCGCGCTCGCGCTGACGCCCGCCCTGTTGAAGGCTTTCGGAGACACGCTCGGCGCGCTCCGCTGGCTGGTGCTCATCTACAGCATCGCCGCCGCCGTTGGAGCCGTTCTGTTCGCGCTGCTGGCCAAGGCGAAGCCACCGAAGCCGCCGGTCCGGACGGAGACAGAGGTACAGGCGGAGGACGCGGCCATCAACTGGGCCAGTCTGCGCACGATCTTCGGGCTCTATGACTTCAAGCTCCTGTGCGCGATCATCTTCATCGGGAACGGCGCTTTCGTCGGAATCCTCCAGCTGATCGACCAGATACTCAAGCCCAAGCACCCGACCATCAACCAGAGCACCTCGGGCCTGATCGGCGCCGTGATGGTCATCGCGGGAGTCGTCGGGTGCGTTGTCATACCGGCTCTGTCGGACAAAGTGATGAAGCGGAAGCCTTTCCTGATTCTGGCGGCCGCGGTGGCCATTCCGACCCTGTTCCTTTTCGCGCAACTTAACAGCACGACCCAGATCTACATCGTCACGATATTCACGGGATTCTTCCTCTTCAGCGCTTTCCCGCTCGTACTTACGTTCGCCGAAGAGACAACCGGGCACGCGTTAACCGGCACCGCGACGTCGATACTGTTGCTGTTAGGCAACCTGGGCGGGGTGGTCCTTACGCTCGTCATGATCGCGATGAAGAGTCTCAAGGGCGGGGGGCGCGAATTCTACTGGTCGATGATCTTCCTGGTCATCCTCTTTGTAGTCGCGCTCGTGCTCGCGTTCTTCCTGAGGGAGAACAAGGAATTGCCCTGTGAGCTCGCCACGGCCCGCGCCGTGGACGCCGACATCAAAGAAGACTAGGCGCGGTTTGCGAAACACAAGAGGGCGGCCTCGAGGCCGCCCTCTTTCACGTTGGGGTACTGTTCCTGTTCAGCATGCCCCTTCCTCTGGAGCGCGGGTGGCTCGTACGATTTCGAAGTGGTTGTCGACTGGCTGCACGAAGTGGCCAGGACGGAGATCGAGATGAACGTGAGGATAAGGACCACAAAGGTTTTGATTGCGATAGACCTGGATGACAAAACTGCTACCTCCTGTACTGCGCAGTCGCGCCCGATTGTAACACTTTGAGACCTCGCTCCCGGGTTAAAGACGATCAGCCGGAAAACCGATGACAATCGTAACTGTGTGGCAACGGGAGGTGCCAGTGATGAAATCGCGAGTGGCTATAGTCTCCTTTCTGGCGGTTCTGGGACTCGTCATCGGATTAGTCTCGCCGGTCGCACACGCGGCACAGGCGCCTCCTCGTATAAGCTCTATCAGTCCGGCATCAGGGCCTCCGGGCACCACTGTTACATTGACTGGAAGTGGTTTCGCCCCCATACCCGACTGCTATGTATATGTGCACGGGGTCGATTACCAGGGGTTGCCTCTAGAAGGCACGTACCACTGGGATACCGTTACTGGCGACTGGAACGCAAACAGGCTGGTCCTTCGGCTTGATCCGCGGGCGAACCCGGGTACGACTATGACGATATCTGTTACGGTCTACGTCGATCAACCCGATCGCGATTCGAACCTGGTGTCCTTCAAGGTAGAAGGCAATCCGACTATTGACAGCGTCTCACCCAACCCCTGCGCGTCGGGCGGCAGGCTAACCATCAAGGGAAAGAACTTCGGCCAGACCAGGCCCGACGACTTCGACGTCCAGTTGTGGAATGACTCCAACCCGTCCCAGAAATACCACGACTCCAATTTCCTCTTCATGCCGAGCGGCACGATCAAGACGAGCGCTCTGCCAAAGTTCGAGGGCACATACCACGTCGTCGTGAGCAGGGGGGTCTCCGGCCCGCCTTCGAGCGGAGGCTCGGCCTCGAACGAGGCAACCGTCACATTCAACCCGAGCATGCCGGTGCCCCCCGAGGATATAGTCCTGCCCACTTCGCGCACGTGGGCTCATGACTCGATCGGGGTGGGAGCGCCGGCGCCGGAGTGGTATCTGACGGAAGGCTCGACCGCGGGCGGGGACGAGATGTGGGTCCTGCTGCAGAACCCCAATGGAGCTGCGGCGAGCGTCACGCTCACTTACGTGACAGCAACAGCCATCAAGAACGTATCCGACAGCATCCCCGCGAACTCACGCAAGTCGTTCAGGGCGTCGGACGCGTTCCCGGAGACGCAGGGGGTCTCGGTCAAGGTGAAGTCCAACCAACCTGTGGTCGCGGAGAAAGCCGTCTACGGCAACCACCGCACTTGGGGACACGACTCCGTGGGGGTCTCGGCTCCCGCGACGCAGTGGTACCTTGCAGAAGGCTGCACCGGGCCGGGCTTCGAGTCCCGGATAGGCGTGATGAACCCCGGCAGCACGGTCGCGAAGGTGACGCTGACCTACATGACCGCGTCCGGACCGGTCGCCGGCCCCTCGGAGACCATTCCAGCGATGTCCCGCCGGTCGTATAACGTGGGCGACAAGGTCAAGAACACCTGGGAAGTCTCGACCAAGGTCACCTCCGACAAGCCCGTGGTCGCCGAGAGGGCGATGTTCGGCAACAGCGGACAGTGGGCCCACGACTCGATAGGCGTGAGCAGCCTGCAGAAGGACTGGTATCTGGCGGAGGGCTGCACCGCCGCGGGTTTCGAGACATGGGTGCTGGTGCAGAACCCGAACGACAAGGCGGCGAAGGTCTCCCTGACCTACATGACCTCCAGGGGAGCCGTCACAGGTCCCTCCGTAACGATAGCCGCGAGGTCGCGCAAGACTTTCGAGGTAGCCAGGACCGTCTCCAACGAATACAACGTGTCGACCAAGGTCACGAGCGACCTGCCCGTGGTGGCCGAGCGCTCGATGTACGGGAACAACCGCACCTGGGCGCACGACTCCGTGGGGGTCAGCGCGCCAGGCAAGACCTGGTACCTCGCCGAGGGATGCACGCTTCGCGAGATAGAGACCTGGGTGCTGGTGCAGAACCCCAACGCCGCGCGCGCGGCGATCTTCATAACCTACATGACCCCGAGCGGACCGAAAGAAGGGCCTTCGGTGTACGTCTCCGCCAACTCCAGGATGACGTTCAATGTCGCCGATGCCGTGAACCTCTGTTCCGACGTGTCGACCAAGGTGACATCGGACAGCAACGTCGTGGTGGAGCGGGCCATGTACGGGGACCCCAAGTGAGTGGCCTCACCTGATTCTTAGCCCAGCTCCTTCATCCCCTCGGTGATCGCGTTGCGGCGGGCAGCACATTCGGTACAAATACCCGCCGATGATATCCTAAGTAAGATGAGTTCAATACATCTGGAGGAACAATGGTGGATAAAGAGTCCTGGGAGAGCGGTGTAAGCACTAAGACGACTGATGCCGTAATGAGGATGCTCCGGAGGCTTCCCGGTACCTGGTCTCTTGCCAGAAAAGCAGGGAAGGCGGCCGGTTCCCTTCCCATCTTCGCAGGCGAGGTCGAAGTACCTGGCTCGGACGAGATCTACTCCTGGATCGAGGGGATATGCCAGACGCCACATAGAAGGCCGGGCACGCCGGAAGGCCACCGGGCTGAGAACTGGGTCGCGGAACGCTTCAGGGAGTTCGGCCTGAAGAACGTGACGATGGACCCGGTACCTATGACCGCCTGGTCCGCGGACTCATGGTCACTTCATTGCGGTGGCGAAACAGTTCCGTCCTTCTACATCCCTTACACGGCCCTCACGGGTCCGGAAGGTGTGACGGGCGAGCTCGTTTACGCCGGGACGGGAAGCAAGGGCTCGATCGACCGGATGGACGTTGAGGGCCGGATAGTCGTAGCGGAGGTTACCTTCCCGGTATTTCCCACAGGGCTGCTGCTGAAGGGCTTGCGTTCGTCGTACTTCGTCTCCGATCCCGACGGGTATATCTCGCTCTCGGGCCGCCAGTACATGAATTTCGTGAGGCAGAACTTCATGGGCGGGGCCGCCGACGCAGCACACGCGCCCGACAACGATGTCTACTGGCGGGCTTGCGCCGGGGGGGCGGCGGGAGTATGCCTGGTGTTGAAGGACCAGCCCGCGGGCACGAACACCCACTACGGGCCCTATGACGGAATCATGAAGCCGATCCCTGGCCTGTGGGTCGGAAAGCACGAAGCGAAAGAGCTTGTCGAGCGCGCCAGGCGGGGTGAATCCGCAACCCTCACACTGGAAGGAAACGCCGTGCCCGGCACGATGAACAACGTCTGGGGGATCCTTCCCGGCATGTCCGATGACGTCATCCTGGTCACCTCTCACCACGACAGCCCCTTCACCGGCGCTGTGGAGGACGGCGCGGGGGTCGCACAGGTCCTTGCGCAGGCGCGTGCCTGGTCGAGGGTTCCACGTGAAGAACGGCCGCTGACGCTCATCTTCGTGGTGGACGCGGGACACTTCTACGGCTCGGAG
>Ga0209747_1000149_pt1 | contig 34777 bp, 27 predicted proteins | sample BarGraNGADG00311_FD_184498 | JGI IMG/M metagenome (GOLD analysis project Ga0209747, IMG submission 184498) | Arctic peat soil microbial communities from Barrow, Alaska - Barrow Graham LP Ref core NGADG0011-311 (SPAdes) (version 2) | ecosystem: Environmental > Terrestrial > Soil > Wetlands > Peat...
AATAAACGGGGTTGAAGCTGTTGAAGCTTGTCGGTCCAATCCCGACCTTGACCTGGTACTGATGGATATCAGGATGCCCGTAATGGATGGAAATGAAGCAACCCGTCAAATCCGTCAGTTTAACAAAGATCTGATTATCATCGCGCAAACTGCCTATGCATTTGCCGGTGACAGCGAAAAGGCTATTGATGCAGGGTGTAATGATTATATAACTAAACCAATTAATATGGCACTCATGTTTGAGTTAATCAAAAAGCATGTTATTAATAAGTAGAAGATGAATACTAAAACAGAGGTTTGTTAGTATTTTCCAGTACTCGCTCTGACACTATATACAAGTTGTAAACAATTGAAAAAAACTGAAAGATGAACAATGAGATAGAAACATATGATGATTTAAAGAAGCAAATAAAAAATAATGAATATAATTTATATTTTCGGGAGCAAATTGATAAAACTCTTTTATTTCTTTCTCAGCAGGGTTGGGATAATCCAAGAGAAAGTTTTTTTCACTCCTTAGCACGATTCTCCTGAAAATTTGGCAAAACTCTTTAATATCTCAGAAGTTCTTACAACAAAAGGAACGTCAGAAGAAACCGGAACAGGTTTGGGATTGTTGCTATGTAAAGAATTTGTAGAAAAGCATGGTGGTAAAATCTGGGTTGAGAGTGAAGTCGGCAAAGGGAGTGAGTTTAAATTTACTTTGCCCTGAATTGCTTTGAATCCCTTTGTCGATCGAAAAAACTTCGTAATTTTACTTAATAATTACAAAATTAATTGAGTATGTCAGCACTAAAAGAGGGCATGAAAGCACCTTTATTTGAGGGTATCGATCAGAATGGCAAGCTTGTAAAATTAACTGATCAGTCCGGAAAAAAGGTAATCTTATATTTCTATCCAAAAGACAATACCCCTGGTTGCACTGCAGAAGCCTGTAACCTGCGCGATAATTATGATTCTCTCCTGAAGAAAGGTTTTTCAGTGATTGGAATCAGTGCCGACAGTGAAAAATCGCATAAGGGCTTCGCAGAGAAATATTCGTTACCATTTCCTCTGATTGCCGATACTTCAAAAAAGATCCTAAATGCTTATGGTGTGTGGGGAGAGAAAAAGTTGTATGGAAAAACTTATATGGGTGTTCTGAGAACAACATTTGTAATTGATGAAAAAGGATTTATCGAATTGATAATCGAAAAAGTCAACACAGCTGATCATACCGAACAGATATTCAAGATGTATAATCAATAAATTCAATAATATGAGCAAAGAAAGAAAAGAAATAAATAAAGACAAGCTTAAAGCACTTGAGATTACTCTTGGTAAGATTGAAAAGGATTTCGGAAAGGGAACAATAATGAAATTGGGCGATCACGCTATTGACAATGTTCAGGTTATCTCAACTGGATCGATCGGACTCGATGCTGCTCTGGGCATAGGAGGAATTCCGCGCGGAAGAGTAATTGAGATTTATGGTCCTGAAGCTTCAGGAAAAACAACTCTGGCTATACATTGTATTGCCGAGGCACAAAAAAATGGTGGAATAGCCGCAATAATCGACGCAGAACATACATTCGACCGTAATTATGCAGAGAAACTGGGAGTTGATGTTGAAAATCTTCTTATCTCCCAGCCCGATAACGGCGAACAGGCACTTGAGATTACAGATAATCTTATCCGTTCAGGAGCTCTCGATATCGTTGTTATTGACTCAGTAGCAGCTCTTACTCCAAAAGCCGAAATTGAGGGTGAAATGGGTGACTCAAAGATGGGTCTTCAGGCAAGATTAATGTCGCAGGCATTAAGAAAACTTACTGCCAATATCAATAAGACAAATACATCATGCGTCTTTATTAATCAGCTGCGCGATAAAATCGGTATAGTATTCGGTAATCCGGAAACAACAACCGGAGGAAATGCACTGAAGTTTTATGCATCTGTCAGATTAGATATCCGCAGAACAAGCCAGCTTAAAGATGGTGAAGAAATAATAGGAAGCCGCACAAGAGTTAAAATTGTGAAGAACAAACTGGCGCCACCCTTTAGGAAAGCTGATTTTGATATTCTTTATGGAGAAGGGATATCTCAGCTTGGCGAGATTGTCGATCTTGGTGTCGACTTTGAAATCATTAAGAAGAGTGGTTCGTGGTTCAGTTACGGAGATACAAAACTGGGACAGGGGCGTGATTCTGTTAAACAGATCCTTAATGATAATCCTGAACTTTATGAGGAACTGAAAGCTAAGGTTTCAGATGCACTTATGAAAAAATAATTAACACATTATACTAATTCAATATTGTGATAGAACCCCCATTTCTCACGTTTGAGATAGGCTTTTGAAGAAGTCCTTTGTGAACCTTAGTGTTAACACAAAGTAACACAAAGGGAAGAAACATAAAAAAATTACTTCTTTACTTCGCAAGGAAAGGGGGTCATCTGCTATAAATAATTAATCAACACTGTTATGAGAAAATATCAATTTCCGGGAATTATTTTAATCCTGCTTTTAACTTTATCATGTAAGCAAAAAACCGCCCCTGTTGCTCAGGAAACATTACCGCAATTCGATAACCAGCTTACTCCTGAAGAGAAAGCCGGAGGAGTTATGACTCCTGAAATAATGTGGAAATTCGGAAGACTCGGATCGTTTACGCTTTCACCCGATGGGCTTTTTGTGTTATATACCGTTACAGATATTGACCTTCAAAGTGAAGCCAAAAGAACGAATATCTATAAACTATCAACTGCAGGGGGGGATCCTGCTAAACTGACTACAAGCGGGGGTTCCTCTCCGCAATGGTACAATGACGGGAAATCTATTGCCTATGTGAATAAAGGAAGTCTCTGCACAATGAACGCTGATGGCACTGACCAGAAGGTAGTTACCGGCTTAACAGATTTTGAGTCTTATAGTATTTCACCTGCCGGAAATAAACTATACTTTACCAAAAGGGTAAAACTTGACCAGACTGCCAACGAAAAATATAATCTTCAAAAAGCAAAAGTCAGGATAATAGATGATCTGATGTACAGGCACTGGAATTACTGGAGCGATTTTTCCTATAGTCACATTTTTGTTGCATCATTCAACGGAAGTTCTGTTTCCGGTGAAAAAGATATAATGGAAGGACAAAAATTTGAGTCTCCCACCGCACCTTACTTTGATGAGACTGAGATCGCATGGAGCTCCGACGGTAAGTCAATTGCTTACACTTCAAAAAGGATGAATGGATTATCTGATGCCAAAAGCACAAATACCGATATCTTTCTGTATAATATATCATCATCAAAAGAGATTAATATTTCTGAATCAAATAAAGGATACGATAAGTACCCTGTATTTTCTCCCGATGGTTCAAAAATAGCATTCCAAAGCATGAAGAGAGATGGTTATGAATCAGATCTAGATCGTCTGTTTGTATATGATATTAAACTAGGCAAAGCAGACTGGATTACAAAGGATTGGGATTATGATGTGGAAAATATAACATGGGTTAATGATCAGACTGTCTACTTTACTTGTGCATATCTGGGTACAGGTCAGATCTTTAAAGCTGATCTTCCCGGCGGGAAGGTTGATAAAGTAACTCAGGGGGTGCACGATTTGGGTCCGCTAAATTTTAAATCCGGAGTACTTGTTTCTGGTCTGGTTTCAATGTCGATGGCCCCTGAGATATCCCTTGTTAATATTAATTCAGGAGATGTGAAGCAGATCAGCTTCATCAATAAATCAATCTACGAATCGATTAAAATGGGTAAGGTTGAGGAAAAATATATCAAGACAAAAGATAATAAGGATTTGCAGAGCTGGATTATCTATCCGCCTGATTTTGATCCGGCCAAAAAATACCCGGCTCTACTTTACTGTAAAGGAGGTCCACAGGGGGCTCTCGGTCAAAGCTGGTCATACCGGTGGAACTATCAGATGATGGCGGCTAAGGGCTATATAGTTATTGCACCTAACCGTCGTGGTGACTCAGGTTTCGGTCAGGCCTGGAAGGAACAGATCTCAGGCGATTATGGTGGAGCTAATATGCAGGACTATCTTGATGCTACGGATGCCATGGCTAAAGAACCTTACGTCGATGCTGAAAGACTGGGAGCAGTTGGAGCCAGTTACGGTGGATATTCTATTTTTTACCTGGCCGGAATACATGCAGGACGATTTAAAGCTTTTATTTCACATTGCGGTATGTTCGATTTTACAAGCTGGTATGGTTCAACTGAAGAACTATGGTTTCCTGATAAAGATATTGAAGGGCCTTACTGGAAAAACCCAAATAGTTACAAGTTTTCTCCTCATTTACTTGTGGAAAAGTGGGATACACCAATACTTATAATAACCAGTGCCAACGATTTCAGAATACCTTATACTCAAAGTATGGAAGCTTTTCAGGCTGCACAGTTGCTTGGTGTTCCAAGCAGGCTTCTTTTCTTCGAGGATGAAAATCATTGGGTTTCAAAACCGCAGAATTCAGTGATCTGGCAGCATGAATTTTTTGGATGGCTGGAGACGTATCTGAAGTAAACCTCAATCCTTGCCGTTTTCGCCCCCCAACCCCCCTAAAGGGGGGCTAATAGTCATATATTAAAGTAATTGAACCCCCTTCAGGGGGCAGGGGGCAAAATAAGCTAAGACCGATCAACTTCTGCTCAGTAATTCCAATACAACCCCCACCTTCTCCTCCATCGATGCCTCCCCATCTACCCAATGAATCTTTATTCCCCGCTTTTCCATTCCCCTGAACCAGGTCATTTGTCGTTTGGCAAACTGATGAATGGCTATCTCAAGATCTCTCACCATTTCGTCATACGAGAGCTTTCCGGTCAGATATAAAGTAATATACTTATATTCAAGACCATAATAGATCAGCGTTTCTGTGCTGATACCTTCATCTATCAATTGCTTCACTTCCTTAATCATTCCTTCGTTGAGACGTTGAATAAGTCGTTCTGATATTCTTTTCCTTCTTGTGTCTCTTTCAAATTTTACACCAACAACAAGTGACCTGATTTTTGGATTTTCATGTTTATGCTTTCCTTTATTGTTGTCGAAGTGAGCAATTTCGATTGCTCGTATAATTCGCTTTTTGTTTTCAAGATCTGTTATGTTATGTGGGTTTTTATAAGTTGAGAGTATAGCTTTTAGCTCCTCAAGTGATTTTTTCTCAAGCTTAATCCTTAACCCGCTATCGGGAGGAACCTCAAACATCTTGTATCCCGTAATAATACTGTCAGCATACATGCCGGAACCACCGCATACTACAGGAAATACGTTACGTTCCCTGAGGCTGGCATATACTTTTATAAAATCGCGCTGATATTCAAAAACATTATATTTGTAGCCCGGATCGGCTATATCAATCAGATGACAAGGCACCCTGGTACCATCTATCAGGTAATCATCATAATCCTTCCCTGTTCCAAGATTCATTCCCTTATAAACCTGTCTGGAATCTGCACTAATGATTTCACCACCAACCACATTGGCAACACCAACTGCAAGAGAGGTTTTCCCCGAGGCTGTAGGTCCGGTAATTACCAATAAGTCATAGTCAGATATCAATTCCACAATTACGAGATTAATGATTTAGGAAGTGAAAGCAATTTACCATAAATTTATTTAATTTTGCCGGGCATTCAATTTTGATTTAATATGAATTACAAGTTTCTCCTTAGTGGGATAAAAAATATCATTCTGAGTCCTGCAAAGGTCTGGGAAACAATAGATTCAAAAAACATCCCTGTTAAATTAATAAGAGGCAGCTTTTTATTCCCTCTTATTATTATTGTATCTGTCTCTGCCTTTTTCGGATCTCTGATCTTTACAAACCCCGAACTATCAATTGCTTATTCAATTTTTACAGGGATAAAATGTTTTGTTGTATTACTTATTACGGTCTATGCTACTACATATATTTTAGGTGAAATAACATACCCTCTAGATCTGGGAAAACGTTTTGGCGTCTCATTCAGTCTTATTGTATTTTCAATATCACCTCTTATACTTTGTCAGTTTTTAAGCCGGCTACTTGAATCACTCTTATTTATCAATATTTTAGGTCTTTACGGACTCTACATCTTTTGGATTGGAGCAGAAAAGTTGTTGGCTCCGCCACAGCATAAAAAGAGGCCACTTTTAATTGCAACATCAATTACAGTAATTGGAATTTATGTAGCAACAAACCTGATACTCACTATGTTTATTGACAGAGTATATTTTTCATATTTCGCTTAACCGGATTTTATGAAAGGCGGTGCAGGCAATATTGTAATAAGGAATAAAAAGGCCTCACACGATTATGAGTTCCTCGAAAAATTTATTGCCGGTATCAAACTCACCGGAACTGAAATAAAATCAATACGACTTGGAAAAGCAACTATTCCCGACTCATACTGTTTATTCGAAAACGGAGAGCTCTACCTGAGAGGTATGCACATTTCCGAATACTGGTGGGGAAATCTTAACAACCACGATCCAATCCGCGACAGGAAGCTACTTCTCACATCAAAAGAATTAAGAAAAATAGAGAGAAAGGTAAAAGAGACCGGACTTACTATAATAGTTATAAAGATATTTATAAACGACAGAGGCCTGGCAAAAGCCGAAATTGCTATTTCAAAAGGAAAGAAAGAATACGACAAACGCGAAACGCTGAAACGCAAAGATGCCAGCAGGGAAATGGATCGGATGAGAAAAGTCTGATTAAAAGTTCGGACTAAGCAGGTATCGTGAGTAAAATTTTACGATATAATCCACTGCCTCGTCTGCAGTATCAACTACGGTAAACAGATTCAGGTCTTCAGGCGATACAGTATGCTCTTCTGCTATCATCTCCTCTTCGATCCATTCCACCAGGCCGCTCCAATATTTTTTGCCAACCAGGATTATCGGAAACTTTCCTATCTTCTTTGTCTGGATAAGAGTAATCGCTTCAAAGAGCTCATCAAATGTCCCAAAACCACCAGGAAGCGCAATGAAACCCTGCGCGTATTTCATGAACATAAGTTTTCTGATAAAGAAATAATCGAAAGTAATAAGCTTGTCAGCATCGATATATGGGTTGGCGTGCTGTTCAAAAGGAAGATCAATATTAATCCCAACTGATTTCCCTTTTCCCCTGGTGGCTCCTTTGTTGGCAGCTTCCATAATGCCCGGTCCGCCACCTGTTATTACTCCATAGCCGTTTTGCGTCAGCTTAAAAGCGATGTCCTCAGCAAGCAAATAATATTTATCATTCTGATGTGTTCTGGCTGAGCCGAATATAGAAACGCATGGACCTATCCTGGCCAGTTTTTCAAAACCCTCAACAATCTCAGATATTATCTTAAATACTCTCCATGAATCTGTTGTGTGGATTTCCTGCCATGTTTTCTGCTCAAAAGCATCTTTTACCAGATCAATTTGTCTATCTGCTTTTCCCATACATAATGAATTATTCTTTCAAATATAAACATATTCTCATACCTTAAGTTCTTCTTTAAGATATTTCCCTGTATAGCTCTCTTTACATTCTGCAAGCTTCTCCGGTGAGCCCGAAAAAATGATATCTCCCCCTGCCCTGCCGCCTTCCTTACCAAGATCAACAACAAAATCTGACATTTTTACAACATCGAGATTATGTTCGATTACAATAACCGTGTTTCCTCTCACTACAAGCTTATCAAGAACATCGAGCAATACCCTCACATCCTCAAAGTGCAATCCTGTAGTTGGTTCATCAAGTATATAAAGAGTTTTTCCTGTATCCCTTCTTGCCAGTTCCGTTGCAAGCTTCACACGTTGTGCTTCTCCACCTGAAAGAGTTGTCGATTGTTGTCCCAGCTTGATATAGCCAAGACCAACATCCTGGAGTGTTTTAATTTTATGATATATTGACGGTACATTTGCAAAATATTCAACTGCCATATTAACAGTCATTTCCAGAACATCACTTATAGATTGTCCCTTATATGTCACTTCAAGTGTCTCGTGGTTGTACCTTTTTCCGTTACATTCGGTGCAATGAACATAGACATCAGGTAAGAAATTCATTTCGATAGTCTTCATTCCTGCACCTTCGCAACCTTCACAACGTCCGCCCTTTACATTAAAGGAAAACCTTCCCGCACCGAATCCTCTTATCTTGGCTTCAGTAGTCTGTTCGAAGAGTTTTCGTATGTCTGTGAAAACCCCGGTATAAGTTGCAGGGTTGGAGCGGGGTGTTTTCCCGATTGGGGATTGACTAACCTCAATCACTTTGTCGAGATTTTCCATTCCGGTAATCTCTTTGTAAGGCAAAGGAGCTTTGTCCGCATTATGAAATTCTTTTGCAAGTGCAGGATGAAGAGTCTGGTTGATTAGTGATGATTTTCCGCTTCCTGAGACCCCGGTAACACAAATTAGCGTTCCAAGAGGTAATGCTACATTTACATTATTAAGATTATGTCCGGTAGCACCCGTTAGAATGAGAAATTTCCCATTGCCCTTTCTTCTCTGAGAAGGAATATCAAACTTTTTACTGTTATTAAGGTAGGATGCAGTGAGTGTATCTGATTTCATTAACTCTTCAGGCGTACCATAGGCAACAACCAGGCCTCCCAGGCGTCCTGCTCCCGGACCCATATCAATTACATAATCAGCCGACAAAATCATCTCTTTATCATGCTCAACCACAATCACAGAATTTCCTGCATCCCTAAGCTCTTTTAAGGCTGTAATCAGGCGGCGATTATCTCTCTGATGAAGCCCTATACTTGGTTCATCAAGTATATACAACACATTCACCAGTCGCGAACCAATCTGAGTAGCAAGCCTTATCCTCTGGCTCTCGCCCCCCGAAAGCGTTCTGGCACCCCTGTTGATGGAGAGATATTCGAGCCCCACCTCGAGCAGAAATCCCAGTCTGGCTCTTATCTCTTTCAGAATTTCAGCTGCAATTAACCTTTGCCTCTCTGTCATCTTCTCCTCAATATTTGACAGGAAGTGGGATAACTCTTTGATATCCATTGCTGATATCTCACCGATATTTTTATCTGCTATTCTAAAAAATAATGACTCTTTCTTCAGTCTTGTACCCTGACAATCGGGGCAAATATCATATTGTACATACTGGTCTTTTATTCTTGTTCCGTTTTTCTTTCCATTGCTCGTCTCAATATTTCCGACGAAATTTACCACGCCCTCAAATGTCAGAAAATAGTTAGAGGTCATACCAAGAGGAGTGTTTGATAACTTCAGAACTTCATCAGAACCATAAAGTACCTTATTTAGCGCATCTTCCGGAATTTCTTTTATGGGAGTATCGAGAGTAAACCCGTTTTTTTCAGCGATGGCTTCTATCTGCCAGAAAATCCATATATTCCTATACTTTCCGAGAGGTTCAATGCCACCTTTCCTGATACTAAGCTCGCCGTCAGGAATAAGCTTTTTCTCATCTATTCTCGATATCTCGCCCAGACCGTTGCAATGCGGACATGCACCCTGTGGTGAGTTGAAGGAAAAAGTATGTGGAGCGGGTTCATTATACGACAGACCTGTAACAGGACACATTAAATGACGGCTGAAATACCTGGGTTCATTATTTTCTGGGTCAATTACCATCATCACTCCATCGCCATGATCTAATGACAGGATAATTGCATCGTAAAGCCTTTTATCTGTTGTCTCGCCTACCTTAAATTTATCTATAACCAGTTCAATATAATGGGTTTTATAGCGATCGAGTTTCATCCCGGCAGTAATTTCCTTAATTTCATTGTTTATACGAACGTTAAGGAATCCTTTTCTTCTCAGTTGTTCAAATAACTCTTTATAATGACCTTTCCTGCCTTTTACCACAGGAGCAAGAAAGAACGCCTTTTTACCTGCGAATCGGACTTTTATCAGATCAAGTATCTGGTCATCTGTATATTTAACCATCTTTTCACCAGAAAGATATGAATACGCCTCACCAGCCCTGGCGTATAAGAGTCGTAAAAAATCATAAATTTCTGTGATTGTGCCAACAGTCGAGCGAGGATTTTTATTTGTTGTTTTCTGCTCAATTGAGATTACAGGACTTAAGCCGGTTATCTTATCCACATCAGGTCGTTCCATCCCTCCCAGAAACTGCCTGGCATAGGCTGAGAGAGTCTCCATATAGCGCCTTTGACCCTCAGCATAAATTGTGTCGAAAGCGAGTGATGATTTTCCGCTACCACTTAAACCGGTAATGACAACGAGTTTGTTTCGTGGAATTGTTACATCGATATTTTGTAAATTATGGACTCTGGCACCTAGTACCTTTATCTCTTCATTCATCTTAACTTTCCTCTATCAAAAGATCAGTTAACAGTTTCAATTTTCTTGTTAGTTCGCATTCCTTCAGTAGGAATTTTTATAATATACTGCTTGTTGGGTTTTGGGGTCAGATATGGTTTTCTGAGCCAGGGATTCAGAAACTTAAGTATTTTATAGTTTGTCCCGAATTTCTCAGCAAAGTTGGATATATTGGTAATAGCGCTGTCTACCTTAACTTCATAGCAATTGAGTTCAGGATACAAGTCATCTTTAAAAATATTTAACCCGAAGTTTTCAGGATCGGAAATGACAAGCTTATAAGCAACCGCTCTGAAAATATACCTGGCAGTTTCTTCAGATAAAAGAAGATCGTAATAGTTATTCTGATGCTGAATTTCAATCTGCTCATCGATTCCTGCTCGTCCACCGTTATAAGATGCAGCAGTCAGGGTCCAGTTGCCATATTTTTCATAAGATCTGCGAAAATATTCACAGGCAAACTGTGTTGATCTTTCAATGTTATACCTCTCATCAACAACGGTGTTGATCTCCATACCCTCTTCCCTCCCGGTTTCAGGCATAATCTGCCAGAATCCGGTAGCGCCGGCGGGTGATATCATATTACTGTATTCACTTTCAGCTGCCACCAGATATTTAAAATCATCCGGGATATTGTTTTTCGCCAGGATTTTTTCGATAATCGGAAGGTACCTGTTTGCTCTCTTTATAATAAGGATTGTTGAGGAGTGTCTGTAAGCACTTGTGAGGATTTCACGTTCGAGGCTCTCCCTTGTATCAAAGTTATCAAGAGGCATTTTCTCACCTGCAAAAGTAACAGTATCAGGAAGTTTGAATGATTGAATTGAGTAACTGTTAACCGGCATTGAATCTCTCCTTTCTCCGCTGCTGTTAAACGCTCTAAAACCCTGAATAATTGACAATAATATAATAAAAGCGCCTATCACTGTAAAAGTCGTCACCACAGTTTTCCTGCCTGGTTTAGTCATAATATTTTAGATGAAAGAAATAATGTGCAAAGGTAATCATTTTAGGGCTGAAAAAAAAGGTTATAAGGACACACGACACACGACCCAAGACGCACGACAAACGGAAGAAGTGAAGATGGGGAAACGGGGTGAAGTGGAGAGGGGGAGATTCTTACTCCTTGTTACTCCGCGTTAATAAAAAATAAATAGGATTTTAGAACTTGTAAGAGAAGCCCGAGAAGATACCGAATGAGTAAGGATGTACATTTGTGCCAGTGGAACCACTTATTGGATTCAGGTAATACCGGAGAGTTGGTTCGATATTTAATGAAAGTTTCTCGGAGAAGTTGTATTCCATACCCATACCCAGAGTGCTGCTTACTGAAAGAGGATTTAATTTTTCAGTTTCTCCAATTGTATATTTGCTGCCATTAACCATGGTATAGACGGAATTATTTACCAACAGATTGTATGAAATACCTCCGATAAGATTGAAATCAATAGCTTTATCAATAATCTTATACCTCACTAAAACAGGTAATTCAACGTAGCTGAAGTTCTGTCGGATAGTGCTGTTTATATACTGCAGGTTTGCCTTATTAGGATCGAATACATCACTCGTGTAATTTGTATTTATCCTCCCCGTGGATCCGGTTGCAGAGAGAAAGACATCGGCATTTCTTGTATAAACAGTACCATTTGAAGTTAACACCTCAAAGTTATGGTCGCCCTTTGAATAACCATATTTTTGAAATCCTGTATATGAATTAATTCCATCAACGACCTGACCTAGAGAAGCATAGTAAAGACCTGACTGAACACTTACTCTTTTACTTATTTTATAAGAAAAAGCAACTCCTCCGGAGTATGAAATGACAGGTTGTTCGGTTGACATAAGTTGTTTTGTAATCTCATTACCCCCGGAATTAAAATGCGAATAATAGGTTGGCGAGGCCATAGCAGCAACAGACCACCTCTCAGCAACTTTTTTCGGATTGTTAACTAAAGTATATTGAAGATCAGTATTATTCATCCTGAAAGCATTCTTTTGTGATTTGTTAAAGATTGCCAATACAGGGGAGTTTCTGCGTTCTGTAAAATTCAACGCCAAACTGTTCGCTTCCGGAAAAACGATAACCTCCGGAGAAGATATCAAAAGATTTTTCTCTTCAATTTTATTGTCACGCTTAACTTTTAACGTTATTGCTGCGTTACTGCTAACCTGCTTACTTTCTTTTGAAGCAATAGGCGGACCGGCAATGGAAGGACTTGTTTCAGATGAAACAGATTCGTTGTTTATAGCTATTACAGTATTATCAGGAGCTGAAGATATTTGCCTGCCCATTTGGTAAGTAAAAAACGTTATTCCTAAAAGAATAACAACGGAAGCGGCAGCACTAATAAATAAAACGGGTTTTTGTTTTGTTTTTATTACAAGGTGAATATTATCCCAAACATCCGGCGGTGGGTTTACTTCAAAATCTTTAAGTCCGTTTCTGAAGACAACATCAATATTTGATTCTCTGTTATCCAATTGCAAATTTCTTCTTAATACCCGTATATGAACACACTCTTCTCTGTAGAATAACTCTTGCGCGGGAAAGATTTGATTTTGAAGTCCCCTCCGAGATATTCACCATATGGCTTATCTCTTTATGTGAATAACCTTCTATTGCATAAAGGTTAAATACCATTCTGTATTTCGGAGGCAGCTCTCTTATAATATTTAATAAATCGTTTGCCTCAAGACCAGCATAATCTGTATTATCTGGTTCTGCATCCAGCTCCTGTATCTGATCAATATCATCTACTCTGTAAAGATTATGCCTGCTCCGGAATTTCTCAAGAGCTGTATTAACAGTTATCCTTCGCATCCATCCTTCAAAAGACCCTTCATGCTTGTAACGATCGAGGTTTTCGAATATTTTTATAAATCCCTCCTGCAATATATCTCTCGCTTCTTCATCATTACCAGAATACTGTAAGCATACAGCATATAGTTTCGCTGCATGTCGCCTGTACAGAAGTTCCTGATCCCTTCGGTTACCGGCCAGACAACCATTTATTATTTTCTTTATCTCTGACAAGATTTTTTTGTCTGTTTGAGAACATAAAAATATTAAATAATTGACATATATACCAATAATTCTTTAAAAGATTGATGGATATTAATAAATAAAGGTTGCGTTATTCAGATTGATAATGGTTTTGTACTAAAGATGTATCGCTTCTCCATATGCAGCAGCAGCAGCTTCCATAATTGCTTCAGACATTGTAGGATGAGGATGAACAGATTTAATAATCTCATGAGCTGTTGTTTCGAGTTTTCTTGCCACAACTATCTCTGCAATCATCTCTGTTACATTAGCTCCAATCATATGTGCACCAAGCAGTTCTCCGTAGGTCGAATCAAAAATAAGTTTAACAAAGCCATCCTTTGCGCCTGAAGCACTTGCTTTGCCGGAGGCAGTAAATGGGAATTTTCCCACTTTGATATCATAACCAGCCTCTTTGGCAGCTGCTTCAGTAAGACCGCAGGAAGCAATTTCGGGATTAGTGTAAGTACAACCAGGAATATTTGAGTAATCAAGAGGTTCGACCTCTACCCCTGCTATCTTTTCAACACAAATTATTCCCTCGGCAGAAGCCACATGAGCAAGAGCAGGACCATGAACGATATCTCCAATTGCAAAGATTCCGGGAACCGATGTTCTATAAAAATCATCAACCGTTACTTTACCTTTTTCAATTTTTACTCCCGCCTTTTCAAGTCCTATGCCCTCAAGGTTTGTTGAAATTCCTACGGCTGAGAAAACAATATCTGTTTCAATTATTTCGACTCCTTTAGGTGTTTTTATTGTCACCAGACACTTTTCTTTTGAGGTATCAACGGTCTCCACAGATGAATCTGTCATAACTTTCATCTTAATCTTTTTAAACGAGCGCTCAAGTTGTTTTGAAACCTCCTCATCTTCATTCGGTACAATTCTTGGAAGAAATTCCACCAGGGTTACATTTGTTCCCAGTGACTGATAGAAATTTGCAAATTCGCTACCAATAGCTCCCGAACCAACAACAATCATCGACCCGGGTTGTTTAGCCAGAGTCATTGCTTCCCGGTAACCGATAATTTTCTTTCCATCCTGTTTAAGATTAGGCAATTCCTTGGATCTTGCCCCTGTTGCAATAATTATATTCTTTGCAGAATAGTTTTTCTTATTACCATCGGTATCTTCCACCTCTACAATTCCATTTCCTGAAAGCCTGCCAATACCTTTTATATGATCAATATTATTTTTCTTGAAAAGGAACTGAATTCCTTTACTCATTCCCTCAGCAACACTTCTGCTTCTGGAAACTATAGCTTTAAAATCAGGTTTTGCTTCTCCGGTAATTATTATACCATAATCCGATGCATGAGTCAGATACTCAAATACCTGTGCGCTTTTCAAGAGTGATTTTGTAGGAATACATCCCCAGTTAAGACAGATTCCGCCGAGTTCAGCTCTTTCAACAACCGCGACTTTCATTTTCAATTGTGATGCTCTTATTGCAGCAACATAGCCTCCGGGGCCACTGCCAATTATTATCAGATCGTAATTCATATTGTTTATTATTAATGTTTTGAGAATTTCTTTACTAAATAAATTATACATTTTACAATGACCCAGATTATTACAAGAGTAAAGATTATGGTTGCGCCAACCGGAATGCCTGCAAAATATGAGATAGCATAACCCGTAGATGTCCCAATAAACCCTGCCAGAATTGACCACAATACTATCTTGAAATAAACTTTTGTAAAAAGCATGGCAATGTTGGGAGGAATTGTAAGTAATGAGATAACAAGAACGACACCGGCCATCCTGATATTTAAAACTATTGTAAGAGCAATAAGAGATGTTGTAATATACTTAAATATATCAACATACGATGAATATGTTTTCGCAAATACTTCATCGAAAGAGATATAGAGTATTGTCCGGTAGAATATTCCAAAGTAAAAGATTAATACTACTGACATAGCTCCCAAAGCAATAATATCTGCGTTGGTAACTGTAAGTATACTCCCGAAAAGATAGCTCATAAGGTTTGGTGTATATCCGGGGGTCAGATAAATGAAGATTATTCCAATAGCCATACCGAAAGCCCATAAAATACCGATAGCTGAGTCTTCTCTAATCTTTTGTTTAACAGAAAGATATTCAACACCAAGAGCTGAAAGAATACCAAAAACAGCTGCTCCGATAACAGGATTGATTCCTATAAAGTAGCCTATTCCGATCCCTCCGAATGAAGCATGTGTTATACCACCACTTAGAAAAACCATTCGCTTTGACACGACGTATGTTCCTGCTAATCCGGCTGTTATACTCGCAAATATTGCCCCAAGCAAGCCCTTTATTACAAAATCGTATTGAAAGATATTGGTCTCCACTATTTATGATGTTTTAGTACTGTGTGCGGGACATCACCATGTGTAACCAACTGAATAGGACATCCATAGGCTAGAAGATCCTCGTTTGTGATCTCATGCGACGGATGATAATGAAGAAACCTGTTTACGCATGCAAACGATTTAATATGCGATGAAATGGTTCCAACATCGTGAGAAACCATCAGGATTGCCATACGGGTGTTCAGGACTCTCAGCTTTTCGTAAAAATCATTCTCAAAAGTTGTATCTACAAAGTTTGCCGGTTCATCAAGTAACAATAATTTGGGATCGCCTATTATAGCGCGTCCAAGAAATACACGCTGCATTTGTCCTCCTGACAATTCATTCAGAGTCGATTTAGCCATTCCAACCAGACCTAGTTCAATGATCACCTGCTCTGCTTTCTTTTTATCGGAGGAAGACATTCTGGAAATGACCCCTTTCCTGATCATCAGACCAGAAAGAATAATATCTGTCACAGTAACCGGGTAATTGATATCTCCTGTAGACATTTGGGGAAGGTATCCGATACTCTTCCCATTTAACAATTCATGATTGAAAAGCAACTTACCCTTTACCGGGCTGATCAACCCAAGTATTATTTTTAAAAGTGTAGTTTTCCCGCCTCCGTTTGGACCGATAACACCGATAAAATCATTCTCGCTAACCTTGAAATCAATATCCTGCAACACTATGTGGCTACCATAGGAAGCAGAAAGAGATTTCATTTCGAACAACAAGGCCATAACTTCTGACTATTTTGAACTTTCTATTAAACTATCGTGAAGCGACGCAATAATTTCCGTTGTTTCCTTCAACCAGTTTTCAGAGAGTGGGTCTATAATTTTGATACTGGCTCCAATTTCACCTGCAATAGCTTTTGCATTTTTGGGATCGTATTCTCTTTGTACAAAAATTATTTTCAATTTATCTTTTCTTGCCCGGTCAATTAATTCCCTGATTCTTGAAGGAGGGGGTTCTTTGCCCTCGTACTCTACCGGAATCTCTTCGAGACCATAATCTCTTGCAAGATAAGCCAGATTCGGATGATATATCATAAAAGACTTATTCGGGATGCCTGAAAAAAGTTTCTCAGCTCTATTATCAACCTCCTGAATTTTCAAAACGAGAGCTTTGTAGTTTGTTTCATATTTATCTCTTTGGAGTGGATTAAGTCCACACAGAAACTCCTTTATTGAAGAGGCCATTATCAAAGCTGATTTAGGAGAAACCCAATAGTGGGGATCTGCAACTTCAACATGCTCTCCTTCATGCTGATGCGCTGAACTAATAGGATTAATCTTTTCGCCCAGCGATAATCTTTTCATAGTACTGTTTATCTCAAAAAAACGATCGAGCCAGTTCATTTCAAAACCCAGATAACCATTGCTGATATAGGCAACAGATTTTCTAAGTTGGATTATCTGATCGGGGAAAGGTTCGTAAGTATGGGGATCTGCTCCGGCAGGTACCATTACATTCACAATAAAATCGCCACCTGAAATCTCATCGACGAAGTATTTAAATGGTGCAATACTTACAGTAATAATCCTTTCCGAAGTGGCAACCCCTTTTCGACCGCATGATAATATACTGACAAGTATCAAAAACCAAAATATTTTCCTCATAAAATATCAAAACAAAAGTTGAGTACAAATTTAACATATAACACAACATATGGTTTATGTGTTGGAAATAAAATAATATAAGCTATTTTTGATAAAGATTTAACAAAAAATCTACTTCAGATCGGATGAAGAATAAAGGTGAGATACTTGCAGGAATTTTGATGAATTTTAAAGACTGTTATTTTTTCCTCCATAATACCAAAGAATTTAATGCTGTTGAAAGCATTATGAATGAAGGGTTTATCTTCGAGAGTCAGCTGCCAAACTCTACTGATCGTGTCAATGCAAATGATCCAATTGAAGTAACATATTTTCTTTTTCAGAGAAAAGATTATGGCTCGTATACTATTATCATTGCAATACCTAAAATTATATATGAAATCTACTCAGGTGTTTCAAATAAAATGAATATTGCCATTGAAGAAGTTCTGACAATCAGTGAACCATATTATAGTGATAATGATGAACTGGTCTATACGCTATCACCGAAACACATACTGGGATATTTTAACATAAAAACAGCCGAATTTCATCAGAACAGGAATTGGGATCCTTTTTTCAACAACTATCACGCCAGATCGGGAACAAGAAAAGAAAAGCCTTTTACGAATGAGTAAAAGGATTGATATAAAACAAAATGCAACCATAGATAAAAATTTACAATACTGAAACTTAAGAAAAGATGAAATTACGCTTAAGATTATTAATCCTCACTACGATTTTTTGTATCAGCTGTTATCAGCTTTTTGCTCAAAATCAGTACAGTAACTTCAAGACTATGTCTCAGAAAATTGATGCATTAAGCAAGGAATATCCTTCTTTATGCACAATCAAATCGCTTGTTAAAACTGCCGGAGGAAAGGAGATATGGGTAATTTCTATAGGAACAGGAAATAAAGACAGTAAGCCGGGGATAGCCGTTTTTGGCGGTGTTGAAGGAAGCCATATTCTTGGAAAAGAACTGGCTGCTGGTTTTGCTTCTTCAATACTCAAAGAATCTGAATCTAAGGAAATTAAAGAACTACTCAATAAAGTTACTTTTTATATTTTCCCTGACGTAAGTCCTGATGCAACAGAACAATATTTCTCCGATTTAAAGTATGAACGAAACATTAATGCAAGATCGACTGATGATGACAGGGATTTTGTTTTTGATGAAGACCCTTACGAAGACCTTAATAAAGATGGCTTAATTACCCTTATTCGTATAAAGGATCCTTCCGGGAAATACACAGAAAGCGATGAGGATAAGAGGGTTATGGTAACATCCGATCTTTCAAAAGGTCAGACAGGAGGTTATCTCGTTTACTCAGAAGGTATTGACAATGATAAAGATGGAAACTTTAATGAAGACGGTGAAGGGGGAGTTAATTTTAACCGCAATTTTACATTTAACTATGAGGAGTGGGGATTGAATTCGGGTATGTATCCAATTTCAGAACCTGAAACCAAAGCAGTAGCTGATTTTCTATTCGATCATTTCAATATCTATACAGTATTCACCTTTGGTCCGCAAGACAACCTTGGACAACCAATGAAAGCGTCCGAAAGAGCCGCATCAGCTTCTCCGGCGGCGAGGGGTCAGGGAGGCGGACGGTCATCCGATCAGGGCGACAGAAGAATAACATCAATAATGAGAACTGATGAAACAATTAATAAACTTGTATCTGATAAATATCACGAGATAACCGGGGCGAAAGGAGCTCCTCTGGCAAAAACTACGCCGGGCAATTTCATGGAATGGGCATACTATCATTACGGAAGATATAGTTTCAGTACTCCGGTATGGTGGTTCCCGGTTGAAAAAGGGAAAAACAGTGAGGCTGCGTTTCTAAAATTTGCAGAGAAGAATAAAATAAATGATGTATTTGTACCATGGACTGAAATTAATCATCCCGATTTCCCTGGCAAAAAGACAGAGGTTGGAGGCATTAAACCTTTTGTGATGATCAACCCTCCGGCTGATACCCTTGGTGATCTTATAGCTAAAAATTACAAATTCATTACTGCAATTGCCTCAATGCATCCTGAACTTGAGTTTCTTGATATTAAGTCTGAAAATACAGGGGAAAATATTTACAGAATTTCGCTTAAGCTTCATAACAAGGGAATATTTGCGACCTGCGCAGAAGTTGGAGATATAAACATGTGGACAAGAATAATGAGAATTTCTCTGGAACCTGATAAAGGACAAAGTATCCTAAGCGGGCTCAAAGTTCAGAGGGTAACCAGGCTTGAAGGTGATCAATCGGCAGAATTCAGCTGGCTTATAAACGGTAAAGGTCCTTTGAAAGTAATTGCGGGCGCCCTGAATACAGGGATAATAAACACAACTTTTGAACTCAAATAATAACAATAGAAAAAAATTATCATGCAAAAGATATTTTCATTTATAATTCTGGTTTCATTTCTAATTATCAATGCAATTCCTGTTAACGGACAGAATGATGAACTGTTTTTCAGGGCTGCAGGAACTCCGGCTTATCCAAAAGTTCAGACATCGTGGAATAAATATTACACTTACGCGGGAGTGGTTGACCTTTGTACAAGGCTTGCTAAGGCATATCCCGATCTGGTAACAATGGAATCTGCCGGAAAATCGTATCAGGGTCGTGACATTATTGTTCTGACTATCTCTGATAAAAAAGTTCTTGATCCGGGCAAAAAACCCGGTTTCTGGATTGACGGGAATATTCATTCTATTGAGATGCAGGGAACTGAAATGGCCCTTTATACTGCCTGGTACTTGTGTGAAATGTATAACGATAATGCCTTTATAAAGCAATTACTCAAGGATAAGACATTCTATATAGCTCCAACCATAAATCCAGACGCAAGAGAGTATTTTACTGCAGTTGGTGTTCCCCCGCGATCAGGTCTTGTACCACGCGATAATGACCGTGACGGACTAGTTGATGAGGATGGATATGATGATCTCAATAACGACAAGAATATAAGTCAGATGAGAAGGAAAAATCCCAATGGTGAGTACAAAACAGACCCGAAGGATCCCCGTAAAATGATCCGTGTAGAGCCGGGTGAAAAGGGAGATTACGAATTACTGGGCCTTGAAGGTATTGATAACGATGGTGACGGTCTTGTTAACGAAGACGGACCCGGAGGATATGACGCCAACCGTGACTGGGGTTTTAACTGGGAGCCGAACTATGTACAGAGTGGCGCCGACAAATACCCATTTACATTCCCGGAAGATCAGGCAATCCGCGATTTTGGTTTTAAACACAGGAATATAACCGGATCACAGTCTTTCCATAACTCTGGAGGTATGATCCTCAGAGGGCCTTCAATTGCAGGCGGTGGCGCTGAAGCTTATAGCCGGGCTGATGATGCTGTAATAGACGCTATTGGGAAAAAAGGGGAATTAATGATTCCGGGATATAAGCTTCTGACTATCTGGAAAGACATGTATACTGTTTGGGGTGGGGAACTCGACTGGTGGCATGGAGCAATGGGATGCTTCGTATATTCTAATGAATTATGGACGCCTTATCTTATGTTCTATGATTCAACCAACACCGATCAGTATGAGTTTGAAAAACTTCTTTTATTCGAAGATTCATTCATTCCATGGCAGAAGTATAATCATCCTGTTTATGGTGAGATTGAAATAGGTGGTTTTAGTAAAAATTTCGGAAGGATGCATCCCGGATTTCTAATTGAAACAGATGCACACCGCAACGCTGCCTTCTGTATATATAATGCTTACCAGTCTCCAAAACTTGAAGTTAGTGATATCAAAGTAAAAAATCTTTCTGGAGGGCTTAAAGAGATTACGGCAACGGTTGAAAATAAGAGAATGATTCCCACTCATTCTGCAAGTAATATGAAATTTAAAATCGATCCTCCTGATTATATCTACCTTGAAGGCGGAACAGTAGTTGCAGGAATGATAGTAAAGGATAAGGACCTGAATATCAATGAAGAACAGAAGAAGAACCCTAAAAGAATGGAGGTTAATAATATTGCAGGCTATGAACGTATTGATCTGAAATGGATTGTAAAAGATGGGAGTAAGTTCACTATAAGAGTAGAAAGTGTGAAGGGCGGTTTAGCTACGGGTCAATCAGAATAGAAAAAGGGAACTGGTCCGCATACCAGTCCCCCTTCAAAAAAAAATGAAGATTAATATGTCTGAAGCGATATTTTGAAAAATCCTGTTGCTTTGGCAGATGATATTTGAAATTTCCATGTTCCTGCTTTATCCTGATTTTCGGTTTCGGAAATGGTAAAGGACTTTCTCCAGTTGAGATTTCCTGATTCATCAATAAGTATGTCAGAATAGTTTTTGCCATTCGGCATTACGATTTTTATACGGATTTCACCGGTTTTACAGTCACCCATTACCGACATTACTACATTATTTACCGTTTTTTCTACATCAAATGTGTAATCCCGTGAAAATGTGTTTTCCTTTAAGGATCTGGAAAAGTCCCACGCAGTTCTTTCAGTGTCACTACCCCCTCCATGACCAAAATAAGGATCACTTCCGGGACCTGTGAATGAAAATGAATCACCATTAGTATATGGACGAGTTCCCCTCTGGTTCGCACCTCTTGCTCCATTGATTCCTCTACCAGAATATTCCACCCCGACTTCAACGTTTCTATTAATGTCTTCAGCTGCAGCTTTCTGAACATTCGCTTCAGCTTCGGTCTGAGTCTTTTTCGGTTCAGCCATCGCTTTCTTTTGTAGTTCGATTGCCAGCTGTATCTGGGCTTCCTTTTCCAACTCAGCTTTTGTTTTCTCCTGTACAACTGCCTGACCGAAGGAAGAACAAACTGAAATGATAAAAATTATCATCAGAAATAAACTACACTTTTTCATATATCTTCCATTATGGTTTACGGGGTAAAGGTATAGTTGTATTAATCACAATATTGTTAACACCGGGTTAACGCAGGGTTAATGTGAGCCCAATTGTAGAGATGTGTCAATAAAATGAATAATTTTGAGGAAGTAAAATACATTTAATGAAAAAGAGAAATACAGTTCTGCTTCTCGGTATTACATCAATAATTATACTTATTTCCGTTCAGGTGATAATTGTAAAGGGAGTGTGGCAGCAGAAAGATGAAATGTTTAATCTCCGATACAGGTTGTTGTCTCAGGACGCTCTTTCAAATATGAGCAGGCGATCCTTACCGGATGGTTTTGATACAGCACGCAGTCTGATAAGTTGGTACTCGGTTCAGGCAATAAAAGATCTGGCTGCTATAAAAAATGATTCTTTAATTGCATCAAAGAAGAAAGATATTTTAGCATTTGTTTCCAAAGCATTAATTCAGGAACAGGATCTTTCGGATTTTCTTTCGAGATATTTTGAAAGACAGGGGGTTGACAAAAATTTTAAATTTAAAATTGTAATAAACAGGTTTGAGTTGATCGATAACGACGTAAGAATCCCCGTCTATGTAAGCGATGAATTCTCAAACCGAAGGCCTCCAAGACCGGGTGGCCCTCCTCCTGCTTTAACCCGAAGACCATCTAATGAGATCCTGGTGAAGGGCGACAGATCAGAGAATAACTTTTACAGACTTGATTTTGATTATTTAATTGACTTCTCAGATAAACAGAAGGTTATATTAAAAGAGACAGCCACTTCTCTCGGCTTGAGTGCCTTCAGCATAATTTTTGTGCTGATTATCTTTATGGTTACCTATAGAAACCTGATGGAGGAGAAAAGGCTTTCTAATCTTAAAACAGACTTCATTAACAATATGACTCATGAATTAAAAACACCTTTATCTACCATTACTGTTGCAGGCAAAACTCTTGAAATGGTACAGATAAGAACCAATGAAGCCAAAATACTTGAAACAGCAAAGCTAATCGGGAAACAAAGTATTCATCTCAATCAGCTCATTAATATGATACTTGAGATAAGTATGTGGGAGAGGACTCAATTTCAATTAGATACCAAAACTATTGAAATTGAGGACTTTATGAACGATGTCGTAAGTTGTTTCAAATCAGGTAACGGAAATAACGCTACAATAAATCAGAAATATGAATTCAGCAGTGCAAAAATAGATCTTGATGTAGTTTATTTCACAACCCTCCTTAACAATTTACTCTCAAATGCAGTGAAGTATTCAGATAAAGTTCCTGTAATAGATGTGGAAGGGTACACAGAAGATAACAATGTTTGTATAAGGGTTACAGATAACGGGATTGGGATAAGTAAGAGCGATCAGAAGCATATTTTCGACAAATTTTACAGGGCATCAACTGGAAACATTCATAAATTCAAAGGATTAGGCCTTGGTCTTTATTATGTTAAAAAAATTGCAGAAGCACATGGAGGTGATGTAACCGTTAGTAGTAAACCGGGAAAAGGTAGTATATTTACTGTAACAATACCTATTAATCAATAATATTCAGGATATGAAAGTTTTAATTGCTGAAGACGACAGGGATTTTGGTAATATATTAACTCAGTATGTCACTATCAGCGGTTTTGATGTCACTCTGGGCCGCGATGGAAAAGAAGCTTGGGAGCTTTTTAATAAGGACAAGTTTGATATTTGTGTTTTCGATGTAATGATGCCTGAGATGGACGGATTCACTCTTGCGGAAAAAATCAAAGATGCACAGCCAGCAATGCCTATAATCTTCCTTACTGCAAAAAGTCTTAAGGAAGATATAGTCAGAGGATTAAAGATCGGTGCTGATGATTACATAACAAAACCATTCGACCCTGAAGTACTTATATTAAGAATAAACAACATACTCAAACGGGCTTACTCATCCTCTAATGATGAGTTTAAAGTATCCAATACAGTACTGAAATATAATAGTCTCGAGCTGATCAGCGGGAATGTAAAAGAAAAACTAACTCTTAAAGAAGCACAGTTATTAAAGTATTTTATTGTCAATAAAAACAAAATTCTGGCCAGAGAAGATATTCTTACAGAGATTTGGGGAGAAGATGATTACTTTCTTGGAAGAAGCATGGATGTCTTTATCAGCCGGCTCAGAAAGTATGTCTCCGAAGATAAAAATATTGATATCAGAACAGTACGTGGAACAGGGTTTATACTTGAGGAGGTTAATAAGGAAGCATAACGAAATCACAGGGTAAAGAGCAGATAGAAATTTAAGACAAAAGACAAAAGACAAAAGTCACAAGACAAAAGGGAAGAATGTCAAATATCTGACTTCGAACCCCAACTTTTGCGACTTTTGTTTTTTTTCTTTGTTCTAAAACTTATGTTGTATTGAAGGTGTTTTCTTTACTTTTATCTTTTTACTTTTGTCTTTTATCTTACTTTTTCTTAGCCTCCAACACCTCTTTCACCTTATTATAAAGGTCCTCACCTCTTAGGTTTTTTCCAATTATTGTTCCTGTTTCATCGAGAAGAAAATTTGCAGGAATAGAATTAACTGCATACATTTTAGCGGCAGCATTACTCCAGTACTGAAGATCTGAAACGTGAGTCCATGTCAGTTTATCATCTGCAATTGCCTTAACCCAATCCTCTTTTTTCTGATCAAGGGAAACACCAAATACATCAAATCCTTTTTTCTTAAATTCGTTGTAAACCTTAACAACATTAGGATTTTCGCGCCGACAGGGTCCGCACCATGCAGCCCAGAAGTCAATCAATAGTAATTTAGAGCCAAACTTTGATGAAAGAGTTACAGGTTTTCCATCTACATCATTCATTGTAAAATCGGGAGCTTTCTGGCCAACTACAACTTTTTTCATTACCTCAACCCGTTGCTTCAGAATAATGATCTGAGGAACGGCGGCAACTGTAGAATCCAAAGAATTGATCATTGATTCTATTTCTGCTGGTTCCATTTCATAACTTTGATTAACCAGGATTGAAGGAGTTACGAAAGAAGCCGGATTATTCTTTATAAAATTTTTCTGCAGGTTGGTCATCTCTTTTTGTATAGAGTCGACAAGTATCTCAAGTTCAGCTACCCTGGCCGTGTTTCCGCTCTGACTCGCAGCCTGATATTCAATGTAGGTTTTCGAATAAGCATCGCTGAGCGGCTTGTTTGAATCAGTGAATGATTTATACTCAGCATCAGTCTTTGAACCTTCTATTTTTGCAACAGATATTGAATCAATGGAACCGGAAATTGTTATTTCCGAGTTTTCAAGATAAAATGATAATCCCTTGCCTGTCTTGCCGGCAATCAGCTGAACCATTTGAGGATAAGCTACTTCGCCGCCCTTAATTATAAAGGTTCCCTTACTGGAAACTGCAGAATCGATTGTAAGATACTTCCCTGCATCCCTCTTCTTGAGAAGAAAGACAATCTTATCAGAACCATCTATTTTCCCTTTTATTACATAATGAGGTTTTGAGGTGCAGGAAGCCATTAATATGGTTATTACGAGCAGATAACTGAGCTTTTTCATATCCAAAAAGTATTGCATTTATTATTGATAAAATTTTATTTAATCTGCCAAAGATAAGAATTATTGTTAATTCACTTTATCTGCTGAAGTATTTGTCAAGTAAATTAACAGCAGCTTTATAAGAGGTTATTGTGCCTTCAAATAACTGTCTTTCAAGTTCAGGGATCAGCGATTTTACTTCATTATGATTATAAAATGAATTATTCAGATACTCTTCAATTGTGTTATGCATTCTTATAACTGACTGTTTCTTTCTGAACATCTCAAAATATCCTGACTCACTTGTGAATTGGAAATATTTCATAATGACATCCCAGAGTTCTGTAATACCGGTATTTGTCAATGCTGAACATGTATGAACCTGAGGTTTCCAACCCGACGATGTTGAAGGAAACAAATGAAGTGCATTCCGGAAAGAAACTTTTGCCTTTTCTGCAACTATTTTGTTTAACCCATCTGCTTTTGTTATTGCAATTAAATCGGCCAACTCCATTATTCCGCGTTTAATTCCCTGAAGCTCATCGCCTGCACCTGCCAGCATAAGCAGTAGAAAAAAATCAACAATGGAATGAACTTCCGTTTCAGATTGCCCTACTCCTACTGTTTCAACAAGAATTGTATCAAAACCTGCGGCTTCACATAGAATTATTGTCTCTCTTGTTTTCCTGGCAACACCTCCAAGAGTACCTGCTGCCGGTGAGGGTCTTATAAATGCATTGGGATGAACACTAAGTTGTTCCATTCTTGTCTTGTCTCCCAGAATGCTCCCTTTGGTATTCTCGCTGCTGGGGTCTATCGTTAGTACGGCAAGCTTTCTTCCCTGTGCTGAAATATGTAATCCGAAAGCCTCGATGAAAGTACTTTTACCTGCACCGGGAACGCCTGTTATGCCTATCCTTATCGATTTTGAACTTTTTGGAAGACACTTCTCAATGATTGGCTGTGCGATTTCATAATGTTCAGGTAAAGAACTCTCTACTAATGTTATGGCCTGACTCAAAATCATTCTGTTTCCTGAAATAATTCCTGCAACATATTCATCTACCGAATATTTCTTTCGCCGCTTCCGTCCTGATTCTGACATTACATAAGGGTTTATACTCGCGGGTTTAGAAATACCCTCGTTAACCCTGATTGCACTCTTATAAATATTTTTATTATCCATGATTGAAAGCAAGATACAACAAAAATAATAAAAGGGTGTAAGATTTTATCTGACACCCTTTTGAAAAACAATAGTTATAACTTAAATCTTCTGTGACTTATTTTGTAACAGGTGGCTGCTCTACATCCGCATTCAGCATAAGCACAACTTCTGAATTTTTAGGATCGTTTGTATAAACATATATGGCTTTCGTAACTTTGCCATTATAACCACCTGAATTGAATGTGGCTTTGATGGAACTTGATTCTCCTGCCTTTATTCCGATACCCTGGTTTCCCTGTTGAACCGCAGTACAACCACAGGTAGATCTTATATTTCTGATAATCAGATCTTTCTTACCGGTATTTGTAAATTTAAATACAACATCATTCTGTGTGGAACCTTTAATTTTACCAAGATCCACAGTTGTTGACTCAACCTTAAATACAGGAGCATTAGCTATATCATCTTTTGTCAGGGTAGAAAAGTCCTCAACAAGATTTGCAGACACATAGTAAAACATGTTATCCTGAGCGACACCATTAAGTTTTACTTTTATCATGTCGCTTACATTTCCCCATGCAGGATTTTTGGTTGCATCGTAGGTTCCTTCAACCAAACCTTTCTGACCTGGTTTAAGGGTTTCAGGGTTAGCTTTTAGTGAAAGGTGAGCAGGAAGTCCTTCAAATTCAACCTTTACCGGAGCAGCAGAGGTGTTAATGATTTGCATTACTCTTATTTTTTTCTCATTCTTTTTAACATTAGTAAAAGCAAGTTGCTGGCTTTCGAACCTTACTGCGCCAACAGGAAAAGTAAATAATTCTTCAACAGTCTTTTCACGTGGTGTTACCTCGCCCTTGATTGTAAGAACAGTAATCTCAGGTTTTGTATTTGTGTATACGGAAAGAGTTTTATTAAATGCCCCGGGTCTGTCTTTTGGATCGTATATTGCCGTAACCTTACCTTTACCTCCGGCAGGAATCGGCTGCCTTGTCCAGTCTGGAGTTGTACATCCGCATGATGCGACAACGTTTTGTATCATAAGCGGGTCAGTACCTGTATTGGTTACAACAAAATCAAAAGACTGCCTTCCTGCCTCTTCCTTGAAAGTTCCGAAATCGTGTTCAGAGGCTGATATCTGCATTTTTGTAACCGCAACCTGAGCTAAGGCTGTAACTCCGGACATCAATAGCGAAAAAAATAATACTACACTTTTCATATCACATTCTGATTTTAGTATTTTAAAAAGAACTTTTATATTATGCAAAGATATAACATTTTTAAAATCAAATTCCTTAATAGAACAATTCGGATAAGGTTTTGGTTGCATGGCTTTTTAATTAATTAGTTTCCTAAACTCAGATAGTCGTAATAAAGTTTAAGCTTTATAGATGCTTTAAAACAGATTATCATTAGTTTTGCTCCCTGACCCGGATTCTTTGGAACAGAATTTGTTGGTTTACTATCCGGTTTATCTTATGAATATTTTGAAAGCAAGTCATATTAAAAATCTGATTATTACTGCATTTGTCTGCATTTTTTATTTAAATGCAAACGGTCAGTTTTATAATGGCCATCAGATGACTTTCGGCAAAAACAAAGTTCAGTACTTTGACTACTACTGGCAGTTTTACAGATTCGATGATTTTGATTGCTATTTTAACGAATATGGACGCGATCTTGCACAATTTACAGCAGCTTATGCCAAAAAGAAGCTCGCAGAAATAGAAGACTATTTCGATTATACTCTGGAGAAGAGATTGATTTTCATCATCTATAACAAGAATGCTGAGTTTAAACAATCCAATATTGGCCTTACCACTTTTGAGGAGGACAGCTATAATACAGGAGGCTACAGCAGAATAATTAAGAACAAAGTAATGCTCTACTATGAAAACGACCACGTCGCTTATCAAAAGCAGATTGCATCATCAATTACTGAAGTTATTATTAATGAAATGCTTTATAATGCAGACCAAAAAGACAGAATATCGAGCTCTTCTCAAATATATATGCCAGACTGGTACCTTAAAGGACTTGTTCATTATGTAGCATACGGATGGGATCTTGAAGCTGAAAACAGGGTTAAGGATGGCTTCAAATCAGGTAAATTCAAGAATATTAACCATCTTGAATATGACGATGCAATAGACGCTGGTCAGTCTTTCTGGAGATTTATCGGAAAAGAATATGGCGATGCTCTTATTCCAAACATTATCTATCTGACTAAGGTCTATAAAAATGTTAATGATGGCTTTCTATATGTTATTGGAAAAGATCTGAAAGAAATACTTAAGGATTGGTCAAAATTTTATGCTGACGAGTACTCCTCGTCTACTAATTTACCAGCTGATGATGATAATATTATCCGAAAATCAAAAAAAGAACAAATTTATCAGCAGGTAAAGGTCAGCCCGGGTGGCGAGTATATTGCTTATGTTACTAACGATTTGGGGAGAAAACGAATCTGGCTTTACGATCAGGCTACCGGCAAACAAAAAATTATTTTCAGAAAGGAGCCAAAATTCGAGCAGGTTACTGATAACACCTACCCGGTAATAGCATGGCACCCCAGCGGTAAAATTCTTACTTTCATAAATGATGAAAAAGCAGAGCTGGTTATGTATTTTTATCGGGTAGCTGAAAAAACCACAGAAAAGAGGAATCTTCTGTATTTTGATAAAGTCCTCGATTTTTCATATTCCCCTGAAGGCTCAAGGCTGGCATTCTCAGCTGTAAAAGATGGAATTACAGATATATATATTCATACAATTGCTTCCGGTACAAATGAGCAAATAACCAGGGATGTTGCCGATGATCTTAATCCCTCATTCCTGAAAGACTCACCCGGAGAGATAATTTTCTCTTCAAACCGCTTATCGGATACTCTTACAAATACCGGAAGCCCATTTGAAAAGGTATCACTTACATTCGACCTGTTTACCTATAACCTGACAAAGAAAAACAATGTGTTAGTGAGGCTTTCGGAAGGTAATTTTACTGACCGGTTTTTACCATCGGGTATCGCCCGGAACAAGTTTGCCTATCTGGGTGATCAGAATGGAGTAATGAACAGGTATATAGCCAATTTCGATAGTTCGATCAGCTATATTGATACGACAACTCATTACAGATTTTATATAAATTCTCTTCCTGTTACAAATTATGACAGGAATATTATCAGCGAATCAGTTGTAAATGGATCAGACATATATAGCGAAATATTTTTCAGCAAAAGAAAGTATATTCTCAGGAAGGGACTATTGAGTGAATCAAAACCTGTTCCTGCTACAGAGATTTTAACAAGTATCTTCAGTAAAGAAAGAAATCAATTCCTGCATAAAGCTGATAGTATTGAACAACTAAGAAAGTGGCTTATTGCTGAAGATAAGAAAAGAAGAGATACTCTTACCAAGCCTCTCTACGAGTATTATATAACAAATGAACCTATTGACGTAAACCATTACATTTTTGAGAAAGAAAAGCAAAACTATTATGAACAGCTGTGGCGTAAGAAATATATGAACATCGACCTCGATACAGGAACGCTGGAACTTCCTCAGATGATGATATATCAAACGTCATTTTATAATAATTTTGTTGCAACTCAGATCGACTTTAGCTTCCTGAATAATTCATATCAGGTATACAGCGGCGGTGCTCCATATTTTAACCCGGGTATAAATATGCTGACAAGATTCGGGACACTCGATCTGTTTGAGAACTATCGCATTACCGGAGGGGTTAGGTTTTCCGGAAATTTCGACAGCAATGAGTATCTCCTCAGTTTTGAAAACCTGAAAGGGGCATTTGACAAACAGCTCATTTTCCATAGACAGGTATTTTTCAGCTCAAACGATTCCAGTTATTTGAAAATATATTCTCATAATATATATCTTTCTTATTCAAAACCAATTACCCCTGTTTTAGCGCTTAAAGGAACTCTTTCATACAGAAATGACCGTAATGTCTTTCTGTCTACAGATCTGAGCACTCTGAATTATGAAAACTACACTAAGCACTGGGCCAGTCTGAAAGGCGAAATTATTTATGACAATACGCGAAAACGAAGTGTCAATATTTACTTTGGCACGAGGTTTAAAATTTTTGGAGAGTATTATAAAGAGCTTACTCAAAAGAAGTCCGACATGTTCGTTCTTGGTGTCGATTTCAGAAAATATATACGCATACACAGGGAACTAATATGGGCAAACAGATTTGCGGCAAGCACTTCCTTCGGACCTACCAAACTTATTTATTACCTGGGAGGTGTCGATAACTGGATGGGCTATCTTTTTAATAAGTACCCTATGTTCGATAACACAACACCGGTTACACCAAACGTAAATTATGGTTTTCAGGCTCTTGCAACTAACTTAAGAGGCTTCTCTCAGAATGTAAGGAACGGGAATAATTTCGCCCTTATTAACAGTGAATTAAGATGGCCCTTCGTCAGATATTTTGCCGGTCATCCGCTGAGGTCCGGTTTCCTTAACAGCCTGCAGGTTGTTGGATTCGGAGATATCGGAACCGCATGGTCAGGAAGATCACCATGGTCAGGCAAGAATGGATACGATACAGAAATAATTACTAATGGTCCGGTAAGGGTAACCCTCGATTCAAACAGGGAACCAATTGTAGCAGGGTTTGGTGCAGGAGCAAGAGCGCAGGTATTTGGCTATTTCGTAAGGGCCGACTGGGCATGGGGTATCGAAAACCATTATCTCATGCCAAGGATTTTCTACCTTTCATTCAGTCTCGATTTTTAGCATTCTTTGATATATTTATCATGTTTCTTTTTCAATTGAAAAATTTAAGGTAATTTTGTGCACTTATTGTAATTAACAACCAAATAATAATTGAAATGGCTTACAAAATTAATGACGATTGTACCGCTTGCGGAACATGTATTGATGAATGTCCTGTTGAAGCAATATCAGAGGGCGACATCTATAAGATTGATGCGGATGTGTGCACTGACTGTGGTGCCTGTGCTGATGTTTGCCCTGTAGAGGCAATTCATCCTGCTTAGTCCCGATTTAAGAAATTGAAGGCTGCATCGAAAGATGCGGCCTTTTTTATTAAAAAAGCTTCTCTTTCCCTCCAACTTTTTTGCCCCCCCCCATTCATCTCAGTGTTTTTCCTCTTTGATTTTTGCCTCCAAATCCCAATGCTTTACCTTTGTGATTTTTGCCCCCCTGCCCCCTAAAGGGGGGGGGGTAAAAGCCTATTTATCTGGATGTTCATGTTTTTCATGAAGGGTAAGTCGTGGCTTTTCAAAAAGGTAAGTGATAGCTAAGAATATAAAGAGTAGGAATGTATGAAAACCCACCCGTACAATAAAAGTCTCAGGATTTATTATTGTGCTGATTCCGTAAAGAAGAACTGATAACCCTAAATACCCGAAGAATTTAATAAGGTTGTATTTCACCGGGAAATATTTTTGGCCAATCAGGTAAGAAAGTATCATCATTGCGCCGTAACAGATAAAAGTCGCCCAGGCAGAACCGTAATAACTGTAAATTAAATGATCAGAACTAAGAGGTATCCACCAGAAATTCAAAACAAGTGTTATTACCGCTCCAATCAGCGAAAGCCATGCTCCCCAGGAGGTCTTTCCTGTAAGCTTATACCATATTGACAGATTGTAATAGACACCAAGAAACAGGTTTGCCATAAGTAGAACAGGGATTACACCTCTTCCTACCCAATATTCTTTATTCCTCACCATAAAAGGCAGAATGAAATCATCGAGGTAAAGCATTGTACCCAGGAAAATCATTGAGACAATAATGATGAAATAATCCATTATTCTGGCATAAACGACTCTTGAATCTTTCTCTTTCGCATGTGCAAAGAAAAAAGGTTCAGCAGCATATTTATAAGCCTGGATGAATATGGTCATAAGAATGGAAATCTTGTAGCAGGCAGAATAAATACCAACCTGATAGGTAGAAATTCCTTCAGGCAAAAGATAACGAAGAAGCAAACGATCGAATGTTTCATTTACAATACCTGCCATACCGGCAAAGAGCAGGGGGAATGTGTAAAACAGCATTTTCTTCCAGAGATCAGGATTTATCTTCCATCGTACCTGGTAAATCTGAGGCAGTAGCATTATGAGAGTGATGAAGCTCGCTGCTATGTTTGAAATGAAAATATATTCTATTCCCCATTCCGGACGATAGACCCATGAGATAAAGTGTTCTATGAAGCTGTTGTTGTGATGTTTCAGTATAAACGGACAATAAACAAGAAAAAACAGGTTTAACAGAATATTGATTGCAATGTTGATCATTTTTACCCATGCAAACCTGACTGGTCTGTTCTGGGCCCTCAGACGAGCAAACGGTATAGCAGAAAGGGCATCGAAGGCAAGGATACATGCAAACCATCTGACATATTCCGGATGTTCTGAATAGTCAATCCACCTGGCTACATCTCCTGAAAATGATAAAACAACTACAAGAAAGAGGATTGATGTGATTATGAGTGAGACCATTCCAGTGCTGAAAACACTTTCCTTATCCTGCTCCTGCTGATTGAAGCGGAAAAAGGTGGTCTCCATTCCGTAAGTAAGAACTACCATCAGGAAGGAAGTATAAGCGTAGAATACACCTACAGTACCATATTCTCCAGGTTCGAATACGGCGGTATAGAGCGGGACCAGCAGGTAGCTGAGAACCCGGCCCAGAACACTTGGAATTCCGTAAATGGCTGTCTGACCTGCAAGTCGTTTGATGGCTGTCATACTACAAATGTAATAATCATTGCGGACTGTACTTCGCACCCTCAAGAATACCCTGGACATCAATATTGATCATCAGTTCTCCCAGATTTACATTCTTATTCTTCATCATATAGGATTCAACGATCCTGAATCCCAGCCATACAGCTGCTCTTCCGGGCGATTCATTTGTGAAGTAAGCTGTAAAAGGAGCTTCACCCGTTAGCTTGCGAATCGTGAACTGATCGCCATTAAACAGCAAGTCGTGTTCCACAAGATATTGCCACATCTGGCTTTCATTGTTTTTGCAGAATTTTAACTGATCCGTTGTAAACCCAAATACTAATTCGTCGGTAGATTCCGGTAACATGCATTTTTCGAAATACTTCAGTTTACCACTATGAATTATTTCAGACAAAACGTTATCAGTCTTGTATTTGAGTGTGGTAAAATCCCATTCAGAAGTAGCAAATCCAAACATGCAATCAGGAACTATATTCGTCGGTGTCATCCTCGCTGCCAGATAGTTGTAAATTTCAAGTTGCGGATAATATTTGCAGTCTGCACCAAGGTATCTGTCTAACCCTATTCCAAGAGCTGAATCGGCAGTAATTATACTTGTATTAAATCCTGTTATACAGGTAAATACCGCAGGTACTTTTCTTTTTGGGAAATAATAAAGATAATGACGGAATGCATCCTGAAGTCCCGATTCAATTTCCTTAACATCGGGGTAAACCTTCATGGTCTGTTCATATACATCATTATTCTGTTTGTCAGTACAAAAACTTACAAGCTGCTCACCAAATGATGTGTCATTTATATCGCCTGTCTTAATCACAGAACTGAAGAACTGAAGGAATCCGTTATATTTTTCTTTAAGAAAAGGGACTTTAGTTACTATTTCGTTTGGATTTACTGAAAACAAATCCATCTCAAGTCTCTTAATCTCAACTTTTACATTTATGGATGAAGTATTGACTTTATAATGATTCTTTTTACAGGAAGTCATTACAGGAATGATCAAAAATAAAAAGACAAAAGTTGTAAACCGGGTTCGCATAGTACATTCTTTTTTAGCTAGTCAAAAATAATCACTTTTTCGATTATTAGATAACTATTAAGAACCACGCAATAACTTCACTTAATATTTGTTATTTTTACAGATGATTAATAAAAATTGATTTTGACTTCGTCGAGC
>Ga0209747_1000150_pt1 | contig 34723 bp, 28 predicted proteins | sample BarGraNGADG00311_FD_184498 | JGI IMG/M metagenome (GOLD analysis project Ga0209747, IMG submission 184498) | Arctic peat soil microbial communities from Barrow, Alaska - Barrow Graham LP Ref core NGADG0011-311 (SPAdes) (version 2) | ecosystem: Environmental > Terrestrial > Soil > Wetlands > Peat...
GATTCGCTGTCGATTGCTACCATTTCCATGAATTGTTTGATCATCCTTTCCGCCATTTTTTCACCTCGCCATTGATTTAAAAAAACATTGTATAGAACTTGGTTGATTTTGTAAAGGACGCGTTTTTGGTGTATAAAAAGAACATGAAAGATTTTTATGACGATCAGAATTGCTTTGTCTGCGGCAAAAAGAACCTGGCTGGGCTCAAAATCGAATTCTGCGAAAATCCGCAGAGCAAGGAAGTCGAAGCCTCAGTTGTCTTCCCGCCCCATCTACAGGGCTGGGAGAACACTGTTCACGGCGGTTTGTTGGCCACGGTTCTGGACGAAATCATGATCAAGGCTGCAGCCGCCGCCGGTATCAAATGCGTCACTGCCGAAATAAACGTCAAATACAAAAAACCGGCTTTTACCAAGACAACCTACCAGGTGCACGGAAAAATGCTGGAGGCGCGCGGCAGAATCATCACCGCCGAAAGCAGGCTTTGCGATGCCACAGGACAAATCTACGCTCAGGCCACGGGGAAACTGTTTAAAATATAATCATCACGAACCCACACCAAAGATCCCCCCAACCCCCCTTGATAAGGGGGGTGGCGTAGCCGGGGGGATCCTGATTTCGATGAAAGATTCGGTTCTTATCAAAGGCTGAAAATCAGCTCAGAATTTCTTGGTCAGTTCGAAGATCTCCTGTGATGATATTTTTTTCAGGCAATTGCGGTGCTCGCATTCTGGAAATCTGCCATCGTGATAACAGGGGGAACACGCCAGTTCCTCCCCTTTCCAGACCGCGATGTTTCCGGCCGAAAGCGGTTTTTTTTCTTCGGGATGGGTGGGACCAAAAATGGCGATGATCGGCGCCCCGACGGCAGCGGCCAGGTGCATCAAACCCGAATCGTTGCAAACTACCAGTCGGGATTTTTTCAGCAGCGCGGCGGCTTCGGCCAGATTGGTCTGGGAGCAGAAATCAATCACCTCAGGCTGCGCTGCCTTGATCAAACTGGCGATTTTCTGATCGCCGCCGCTGCCCAACAGCACCACCCGCCGGCCGGCGCCGATCAGCAACCCGGCCAAGGCGGCGTAATTTTCAGCGCCCCAGCGCCGGCTGTCCATCTCCTCTTTAACGTTGGCGGCCCCACCCGGAGCCAGAACAACATAATCGATCAATTTTTCAGGCTGGAGAAATTTAGCAGCCGCGGCATTCAGCACAACTTCCGTCAGGGGAAACTCCATCTTGAAGTCCAAACAGAAAATGCCCAGCCCTTTTAGAAGATCGCAGTAATGAAAAATATGGTGTTTGATGCCTGTAATGGCGACCCCTTCGCTCAAGAGCCATGATTTACGGCCGCTGACAAAGCCGATCCTCTTTTTGCAGCCCGCTAAAAATAGGATGATGTTGAAGCGCCAGTCGCGGTGAAAATTAAAGCCCAGGTCGAATTTCTCCCGGCGCAGACGCCAGGATATCTTCAGCACCTCCGCCAGCTTGGCCAAGAAACTGCCTTTGAAAATCATGGCATCGTCCAAGTAATAAATCTTGTCCAGATGGGGATTGCCCTGAACCACAGCGGCGATGGAATTACCGGCCAGCAGAGTAACGCTGTGGACGGAGCCATGAAGTTTCAGCGCCCGCAACGCCGGCGTGGCCATCAAAAAATCGCCGATGGCCGCGATTTTTATGACCAGGACCTTCACCCCGAAAACTCCCGCCAATAATTAAGCAGATCAAGCAATGTTTTTTCCATGGCAATTTCCGGTCGCAGGCCGAATTCGGTCTTGATCCGCGAGCAATCGCTATTGATCTGCGGATTATCCAACGGTCTGAATTTTTCGGCGTCCACTTCGACGCGTATCGCTTTCTTGGCCAAGGAAAGCAAAACATCAAGAATCTTATTAATTGAGTAACTCCGGCCCGAACCCAAATTGTACACTTCACCACCTTTGCCCCGCTGGCCGATCACCTGCACATAACGGGCCATATCACGGACATCGGAAAAATCACGGATGGCAGCCAGGTTGCCGACACGGATCACCGCTTCCTGTTTTCCTTTTTCGATGGCGGCGATTTGGCTGGCAAAATCCGAAGCCACGAATTTCACGTCCTGACCCGGACCGATGAAATTGAAAGCCCTGAGTTTGCAGACATTCAAGCCGTGCGTTTTCCAGTACAGGTCGCCCAGCATTTCCATGACCAGCTTGGAAAGGGCGTAGGGATTCTGGCTTTGGGTAGGACTGCCCTCGTTAATGGGAGTTTTCCCGTTGCTGCGATAGACTTCGGCGGAACTCATCAGAACCAGCCGTGAATGGGGAGCCACCGCCAGGATGGCCTCCAGCAGATTCGAGCTGCCGAAAAAATTGACTTCGTAAGTCAAATAAGGATTCTTCCAGGCGAAACCGACATTGGTCACTGCCGCCAGGTGAAAAGTAATATCGGGGCGGATATTTTCCAGTAAATGAACCATATCGTCGCGGCGGCGAATATCCACCTGGCTGACTTCGACATACGGATAGCTGAATCCAGGCACCTCGGTGATACCGAAAATCTTGCTTTTACCATCCTGCTGCAGCAGTTTCAGCAGGTGCGAGGCCAAAAATCCCGAACAGCCGGTAACTAAAATTCTATTCATAGTTTGCCCGCACCGGTGTCCTCGATGACCAATATTTTTTAACCGTTTGTCCCCTGACCTTCATCATTTGCCTCCAAAAAAATCGCTGACCATGCCCAGGTTGCCCAGGGAAAAACCGAAACGGAATTCAAAAGGAGAGCCTTGGTAAACTGAGCCTATCACTTGGTAAAAAAGCTTGACCTCGGCGCTGAAAATTATGCATTGGTAATCGAAACTGGCGTTCAGGAGGCCATACCTGAATGCCTTGTCCCTAAAATCATAGTCAGCCGCGACTTTAAATTTAAAAGGAAACTGCGGCATGTCAAATTTAATGTCGCCACTCAGGCTGCTGCGGTTGAACATATAAGCGGCCTCTTGATAGGGATTTTTTGAAGAATAGAAAGCAATGGAACCAGTCAGCGGCGCATTTTGGTGATTGTAGGAAACGCGCAATATCAGCTGCGAAAAATCGCGAATATAATAATTATAAACCAGAGTCGCATCCAGATTGAAATCGGCATTTGGCCTGAAAACCAGGCTGTTGCTCAACTCGGAAAAACTTGGATAAATACCGTTCACTTTGCGGAACTGATTGGCCTCGGCCGCGTCAAAATAATATTCCTGGGCGATCGTATAGGTGAGCAATTCACTAGGCGAAACGTTGTCGCCGTTAACCTTTGTCAACAGGCGCGAAGTAAGCGAAAACCCGGCGTAGGAAAAACCAGGGTAATCCATTATGTCGACCTTGATCAGGCGGTCTTGGTTTTCCACCTTGGTGGCATACCTGAATTCGAATCCAGGTTCGATCGTGTGTTTGAACTGCCGATTTTTGCCTTTGAAAAGCCGTTGAAATACAGGCCCCTGCAGGGTGGCGTTAACCGTCTGATATTTCATGTACAGCGGTTCATCGACGATTTGCTTCTTTTCCGGGTCGAAGCTCTTTGGGTAAAAAGAATTTTTGGACTGCAAGTTAAGGGAAAAGTTCATCCAGGGCAAATTCAGCAATGTAAGCTGATAGGAAGGGGCAATGGTCAGGCGCTGGGAACGGAAATCGTTGACATATGCCGGCTCATTTTCGTACGAGATACCGCTGCGAAAGGTTACATGGTATCGGGCTATCAATGAAAAAAAACCCGGGATGGGGCCTAATTTTTGCTGGTTAAGGCTTAATGAAAGGTCCGGCAAATTTTCCACGATGCTTGGGGGCGGTGCGTTGGGAAATGTGTAAAAAATCTCCGTGCGCGAGGCACTGGCTGAAAAGCTGAGGTTGGCTAAAGACGATGTCCAGGACAGTGAAGACAGTGAATTGGTGGACAGCCCCCGGTTGAAATTGTTGTCGAACAAACGCAGGAAGTCGGGCCGGCTCTGGCGCTTGACTTGCAAAACCAGATTGGAATTGAGAAACGGCAGGGTTTGCTGATGGTCGGCTTCCAAATAATAATCATCCTTGGAAGCATTGTACACCTGATTGCCTTCCAGGTATTTGAAATAGTAAAAACGGGCGCTGCCATTGAATTTTCTGAAAAGGTAGCGCACTTCATCACTGACCCCGGTTCCCAGTTTGGAATAATAATCCAAACCCAGGGTCATGTCGATGTTGGGCCGGATATCCCAAAAAAATGAAGGCTGGACATTAAAACCGCGCAAAGCAGAATTGCCGAAAGCAGGGAATAGAAAGCCAGTGCTACGGCCATCTTTCTTGATCGGGTAACGCAGATAAGGCAGGTAAAAAACCGGGATATTCTTGATGCGAAACAGGACATCTTTCATTGCAATGTATTTTTCTTTTTTGATTTTTCCCCGGCGGCCGGTGATTTTCCAGCGCGGAGAAATTTGGGCACAGGACGAGAAATCCAGGCGCTTGAAAGTCAGCGTCTGCAGGTCGACCTGAGTGAGTTTGTCTGTCTCGTACCTGACGAAAGGACTCATCAGGCCGTAGGTATCGACCAGTTCGCCTGAGTGTGTTTTTAGATTGAATTTCAGTTTTTCCCCGCTGAGAACCATATCCTTGGTCGACATGGTGACCCGGCCTTCGGCAAATAATTCATTGCTCTTTTGGTTGAATTCGATAACATCGGCATAAATAATGTAATCCTGCCAGATAATTTCCACGTGACCATAAGCTCTAAGGAAATCTTCGCGGATGATTTGATTGTCGGCCCGTATTTGCGGAGGAACACCTTCATTTTGAGCCTTCAGCAGCCAATTTGACTCAAAAAACAGAAAAACAAAGGCAAATGACAGCACTATTTTTTTCATTGATATTGAAATTTAACACATTTCCCCCAGCCTAAGCAATAGCGAAGCGCATTTTTCCCAATAATTCATGATCCCCACCGCCTGCCTCGATTGCACTCTTGATTCGCTGGCAAGAATCATGCTAGAATATATACATGAAAAAAATAAGCTTTTTATTACCGGTCTTGTTTTTTATCAGCCTTGGCGCCGCCTGCACCATCAATGTTCCCTACGATGTGATGGATGATTATGACGGCGTTTATGTCATTATGAAGATCGTGCCCGATGATGCCGATGTACTACTCAACGGCAAGCTTATCGGAGCCGCTTATGAATTTTCCTCATCGGGGTCGGCCCTGCGCCTGGCTTCGCGGCAAAACGAACTGTCCTTCAAAAAGAAAGGCTATGGCGAAGAAGCCGTCGACCTGCGCTCCTATTCTTCCCGGAATATCACTCTGAAAATCAATCTGGAACAGCACGCGGGAAAAACTGCCTCTGAGCCTGCGGACAAGGTTATTCATGATCAAAAAGGTGATGAAGCCTATGCGGCCAAAACCGAAACCCGGCCAACCCCGCCGGCCAACGAAAAACCGAGCACGACAGAAGAACGTTTCCTGACGTCGGTGCTTCTGACCGTCACCCCGGCCGAAACCGCCATTTACATTGATGGCAAGTTCTGGGGACTGGCCCCGGAGAAGGGTAAAATTGAAAACCTGCGGCTCAAACCGGGAAAATACGTTATCGAAGCGTTCAAGCCCGGATTCAGCGCCTACAAAAAAGAAGTCGCTGTTCCCAGGCAGGAAAAATTCGCCCTGGCCATCGCCCTGCAGAAACAATAAGCCTCCGAATTTACTAAGAAGACAGGTTGCGGCGGTTGAAAAAAAAGAGGGCGGCAACAAGAAAAATCACCACCAGACCTGTCATGACCAGGACATGGGAAAAGTTCAAGCCATTGATCAGCACGGTATTGCCATTATAATAATAGAAGGGGGAAAATATTCGATAGGGCCGCAGAACTTCCACCATCGGGGCGTAGGCATTAATTAAATAAGTGACTACAGCAAAACCGCTGCTGATGCCCACGCTGAATTTTTTATTCCCGCTCAAGCAACCGATTGCCAGGGACAGAGTGAGAAAAATCAATCCCAATAAAAAACAACTAAAAATCACTTCCACCAGACGCCACCAGTTGACAACAATGGAAAAAAGCCAAGTCCCAGCGGCCAGGCCTATCCAGAAGACAAGCCCCAGAATAAAAAGGGCTAAAGCTTGCGCCAGAAATTTCTCCATAACTACCTGCCAACGTTGCAGTGGATTGGCCAGCAAAAGATCGAGAGTGCCCCTTTCCTCTTCTCCGGCCGTGGCATCGCTGCCTTTGGCGACGGCAAAAATAATAAAAAGCAGCGGCGCCAGAATGGAAAACGGCTGCAGATTTAAAAAACCCTCCGGCGTGGCCATAAAATTGTTTTTGCCGATCAGATTTTTGATGACTGGAGGCAGGTTGTCCAACACTTTCATCAATTCCCCGGCGCGGTTCATGAAGGGATACACATAGAGCAAATAAAATGAAAGCGCCGCCAGCCCGATGGACCAGCCCAGAAGCGACCACCTTTGATCACGCAGAGTTTTGCCGAAAAGGTTACTGAGCATGGTTTTCATCCCCATAATAAGCCAGAAAAATTTCTTCCAGGTCTGGTTCGCGGCTGATGAAATCGATAATTTTGAATTTTGCCGCTATTTTCATGAAGCGATCCATCTCACCTTTCATTTGACATTTCAGCCAACGCCTATCCAGGTTGAGGATGCGCAGGTTATCCATGGCTGAAAAAGCGTTCAGTTCGATATCTTCGCCAAAATGAATCTCCACGTTGCGCATGGTCCTGGCTTTGAGAGCCGAAACATTTTCCGTGGCCACCATGCAGCCAGCGCGGATGATGGCCACCCGGTCGCAAACCCGTTCCACTTCGGGCAAGTTGTGCGACGATAAAAATATGGTTTGTCCCAAAGCCCTGGTTTCGCCGATCAGCCGGTAAAATTCATGCTGCATGATCGGATCCAAACCATTGGTTGGTTCGTCAAGGATAATCAGGTCTGGTTTATGCATGAACGCCTGGATCAAGCCGATTTTTCTCTTGTTCCCCTGAGAAAGGGAATGGATGGGCTGGGAAAGATGGCATTGGAAACGGGAAGCCAGTTCTTCAATATATGACCAGTCGCCATGGCCCCGCAGATTACAGAAGTAAAGCAATAAATCACGGCCAGTCAGGTTTTCATATAAATTCAGTTCGCCCGGCAAAAAACCGACGCGGCGGCGGATGTCGGCACTGCGTTTGCGAATATCAAGGCCGAAGATCTGCGCCATCCCTTTGTCGGCCCGGATGAAATCGAGCAATACGCGAATGGTTGTGGTTTTTCCGGCCCCGTTCGGCCCCAGATAGCCGAAAACCTCGCCGGCGAAGACTTCGATATCAACAGCGGCGATCCCCAGTCTACGACCATAATTTTTGCTCAATCCCTCGGTTTTAATTACGGTTTTTCCCAAGTATTTTCCCTCGGCCAGAACGTGTTAGCGATTTGATTTCAGAAACGAAATCATAACAATTTACTGGCACCATGTCAAAACAATATGAACCAATTCGTGCGGGACAGTTCGGAGCTGCAATCAGCGGAACTAATTAGTTTACGAAAAAGAAAAATGAGTAATAAACAAAAAGGATAAGTAAAATCACACAGCCCCGCAGGAAGCGATTACGCAGTTTTTTGATATCTTTGGCTGCCACTGCAGGATCGAACAGTTTTTACTTTAACCTATTTCTTTAAAGTTATTACTCCGGATCTAAAAAATGCACCAGCAGCAAAACCACTTAAAACAAATATCAAATATTTGGCCAAACTTATTTCACTCTTACTGAACCAAACTAAAGTAATACTCAAAAAAACGACACTTAATGCAAAAAATGAAACACTCTTTTTTCCCATTATTTCCTCCAACGAACTGATTGACACTATATTATTAAACATTATTAGAGATATTGTCAAATTGCGTGTACGGGGGAAAATATTTTCTGGCAACATGCGGGCTTGCAGCTTGTTTTGGCAGTTCACGCCCGTCAACTATACTCGCTATAAATTTTCGGAAATTTCTTTCCCAGCCAGCGAAAATAGGCCTGAACCTCTTTTTCTCCGGCCAGCCACCAGTCGCTGGCCAAACCGTTTTTTTTCAGGTCGCTGAAGGTTTGGCGCTCGGCGGCACTCAAGTAGGATGGTAAACGCCGCGCGAACGGGCTTCCTGCCAAAGGGAAAAAATGGTGCAGCTGGAAATAGACACGATATTTTTGCCGCAGGGTTTTCATCAATGCCAGCAAGTCGCGGCGATCGCCGGCCGTTTCCCCGGGCAAGGCAATGATAAAATCCAGGTTGGCCACGAATCCGGCGCCATTGGCAGTCTCTACCGCGGCAACGATATCTTCCAGGCGGTGACCGCGGCCAATGGATGTTAAACGAGCGTCCGAGGCGCTTTGGGCTCCAAAGGTCAAGCGGCGATTGGAAACATAACGGCGCAGGCGGCTTAAGCCATCGCCACTGACCGTGTCCGGACGCACCTCGGAGGGAAATATTCCGTATTCAATGAAACTGAAACCGGCCAACCGGCAGAGTTCTAACAAAGCTTCGATCTTGTCAAGGTCAGGCCGGGCTTGCTCTTTAGCCCCATATTCCAGGGCCGAAGGGGAAATAAAACCGACACGCGGCATCCGGCGGCGCCGCAATTCTGCCAGGTAGACGCTGATAGAATCGTGACCGCGGTAACGCGGCTTCTCCCCACCCGTCTGGCAATAGCAACAGTTCCAGAAACAACCGCGGGTAATTTCCAGCGGCGGTACGGTTTTAAAATAGGTGGAAACCGGGATATAACCTTCCCAGGACGCAGCGTCATGGTCCGCTTCATCAGCACAGGGCATGGTCCGGCCATCATAAATCACGGTTTCGCCGGCGACAATTTTCCCGGCCAACAGGTCGCTTCCGAACTGCAGAAAAGTTTTTTCTCCCGGGCCGCGGAAAAGGACATTGAAGCCGCAGTCTCGCGCCAGTTCATACTCACCACTGACATGGGAACCTCCGGCCGCCAGTAGCGGTGCCGCTCCCGCTCCTGAGCGCAAACGCCCGATTTCTTCGGCCACCCAGGGCAAGTGCGGGGTCATAAAAGAATAAATGAAAACATCCTCAGCCCCAACGGTTCCGCTTTGGCGGAAAGCAAGCCTCCCCGGCGCGGCATCGGCCAATTGGATCTCGAAACAACGATCCAGTCCGTTTTTTTCCCAGATATTCAGCAGCAGCGGCATGGTCAGGCGGTTGCCGGGAAAAACCCTGAAAAAAACGCGGCGTCTCTTAATTTTCATGATAGTGAAATTCGCCCGCGGATTACCCGCGGCCAAGAATTTATTTTTTACTTAATTTCCTGCAAATATCCAGCTTGAGGCGCAATTCTTTTTGCCGCACCAATTCCTCTTGCAGCTCCAGCGGCGTTATGGCACCCTGGAAAGAAGACTTGACCTTCATTTCGCTGGCCGATAGTTTTTCCTGTAATTCTTCCGCCTTGAAATCCTCGCCGCGCTCGAATGTATCAATGATCAGGGTAATCCTGTTGTCCTTGACTTCCATAAATCCTTCACCGCTATAAAGATAATGCCTGACTCCGGCCAGGTCGAGATAGGAGATTTCACCCGCCTTGAGCAGCGAAAGATAGGGCAAATGGTGGGACTTGACCCCAGCTTCGCCAAAAAAGGCGGGAATGTACAAATCTTTGATCTCGCTCCGCAAAGTTACCTCGTGGGAGGAGATGATTTCCAATTCGATGGTTTCAGCCATTAAAATCCCATTTTCTTGGCTTTGGCCACGGCATCCTCAATGCCGCCGCACATATAAAATGCCTGCTCAGGCAGGGCGTCGTACTTTCCTTCGACAAGTTCCTTGAAGCTGCTGATGGTAGCGGCCAGTTCCACATATTTCCCTTCCATGCCGGTAAAAGGCGTGGCCACGAAAAGCGGCTGGGATAGGAACTTCTGAATTTTCCTGGCCCGGGCCACGATGATTTTATCCTCATCCGACAACTCCTCCATACCCAGGATGGCGATAATGTCCTGCAAATCCTTGTAGCGTTGCAGCACTTCCTTGACTTTGCGGGCCACCTGGTAATGTTCGTTGCCAATGATCTTGGCGTCCAGGATACGGGAAAACGAGGCCAGAGGATCCACGGCCGGGAAGATGGCTATTTCGGTCAACTGGCGGGAAAGGTTGGTGGTAGCATCCAGATGGGCAAAGGTTGTGGCCGGCGCTGGATCGGTGTAGTCGTCCGCCGGCACATAGATGGCCTGAACCGAAGTGATCGAACCTTTCTTGGTCGAAGTGATCCGCTCCTCCATTTCTCCCATTTCCGAAGCCAGGTTGGGCTGGTAACCGACCGCTGAGGGCATACGCCCCAACAGGGCCGAGACCTCGGAGCCGGCCTGGGTAAAGCGGAATATATTGTCAATAAAAAGCAGCACGTCCTGGTTTTCTTCATCGCGGAAATATTCAGCCACCGTCAACCCCGAAAGCGCCACTCTAAGCCTGGCTCCCGGCGGTTCGGTCATCTGGCCGTAAATCAAGGCCGTTTTTTCGATGACCCCCGATTCGATCATTTCCAGCCACAAATCGTTGCCTTCGCGGGTACGTTCCCCCACCCCGGCAAACACCGAGAACCCGCCGTGCTTTTTGGCTACGTTGTGAATCAGTTCCTGGATGAGCACGGTTTTGCCCACCCCGGCCCCGCCGAAAAGGCCGATTTTCCCGCCCTTAAGATAGGGCTCGAGCAGGTCGACCACCTTGATGCCGGTTTCAAACAATTCAAGCTTGGTATCCTGCTCATCGAGCGGCGGCGCCGGCCGGTGGATGGGGTAGCGTTTTTTCTCATTGATCGGGCCGCGGCCGTCCACCGGTTCACCAATGACGTTGATCATGCGGCCGAGCACTTCACGCCCCACAGGCACGGTGATCGGACCGCCGCTGTCCCGGGCCATCATGCCGCGCACCAGGCCGTCGGTCGGATGCATGGAAATCGTGCGCACCCGGTTTTCGCCCAGATGGTACTGCACCTCGGTGATGATCTTGATCGGCCATGGGCTCACGAAACCGTCGGAAACAATTTCAATGGCATTGTAAATCTCGGGCAATTCTTCTTTGTTAAATTCGATATCCACAACCGGCCCGATGACTTCGATCACCTTGCCGACATGCTTAAGAATTGGTTTTTTCTTGGTCATGCTCGCTCCTATTTGTTCAAGGCTTCCGTGGCGGTGATGATTTCCAGAAGCTCCTTGGTAATGGACGCCTGTCTCATTTTATTTAAAAGCAGGGTCAATGAACGGATCATATCGCTGGCGTTGCGCGTGGCCAGATCCATGGCCACCATGCGTGAAATTTGTTCGGCAGCTATGGACTGCAGCAAAATCTGATAAACGGCAGCGGTGATGAAGCGCGGCAAAAGCGCCTGAAAAATAGCCTCGGCACCCGGCTCAAAAATATACTTGGTTTTCTCCAAATTATTTTCTTTTTCAGCATCTGCAGCCGCGGACCATTCGATGGCAATCGGCAACAAGCGGCGGACAGTGAATTGCTGCCGTGAAGTCGAAACGAATTCATGGAAAGCGAATTCGACACTCTTGATTTCATCGTTCAGATAAACATTCAGCAGTTCTGCCGCCAAGCTTCTGGCGTCGGCAAATTGCAGTCGGCTGATCAAGCCGTTGTGCGCTGTTTTCAACGCCAGGTTGCGTTTGCTGAAATAGCGGTTGGCCTTGGTGCCCACTGTGATCAGGGAAACAGATTCGCCGCGATCGACCAGTTCCCGGTAATAATTCTCGCTTTGCTTTAATACATGGGAATTGAAAGCCCCGCACAATCCCTTGTCACTGGCCACCACCACCAACAGGATACTCCCCTGCTCACGCGTTTTCAGCAGCGGCTGCTGGCTTAGGTCGACCATGGCGCCGGTTTGTTGCAAAAGGAAAGTGATTTTATCGCGGTGCGGCCGCGATTTTTTCAGTTCGGCCGTGGCCCGGCGCAACTTGGCGGCGGCCACGGTTTTCATGGCCCGGGTAAGCTTCTGGGTATTTTTAACCGATTTGATGCGCCGGCGCAGATAAATTAAGTTTCCAGCCATTAGGGATTGCCGGTTTTTTTAAATTCGCCGCAGAATTCCTTGAGCCTGGCTTGCAATTTCTGTTCCAGTTCCGCAGTGATCACTTTTTTTTCACTGATTTCCTTAAAAATGTCGGGCTCCCGCGCCTGGATAAATTCGAGCATTTTCGTTTCGAACTGCTGCACGCTGTCCACGGGGAATTCGTCCAGAAAGCCGCGCGTGCCGGCAAAGATTGACACGACCTGCTTTTCTACCGCCATGGGCATACCTTCATCCTGCTTGAGCAGTTCGGACAACCTTTTGCCGCGTTCCAGTTGAGCGATGGTGATCTTGTCCAAATCGGAACCAAACTGCGTGAAAGCCTCCAGTTCTCGGTATTGGGCCAAATCCATTTTTAAGGAACTGGCCACTTGCTTCATGGCTTTGATTTGGGCATCGCCGCCGACGCGCGAGACAGAAATGCCGACATCTATGGCCGGACGCTGCCCGGCGTTGAACAGATCGGGCAGCAGGTAAATCTGCCCGTCGGTGATTGAGATAACGTTGGTGGGGATATAGCCTGAAACATCCGAAGCCTGGGTTTCAATGATCGGCAAAGCGGTCAGCGAACCGCCGCCTTTTTCTTCGTTCAGTTTTGCCGCCCGTTCCAGCAGCCGCGAATGCAGATAAAACACATCGCCGGGATAAGCTTCCCGCCCCGGGGGTCGGCGCAGCAGCAGGGAAATTTCCCGATAGGCGACGGCATGCTTGGACAAGTCATCGTATACCAGCAGCGCATGCCGGCCGTGGTCGCGGAAGTACTCGCCCATGGCGCATCCGGAATAGGGGGCGATATACTGCAAAGCGGCGGGGTCGGAGGCCGAGGCCACTACCACCACTGAATATTCCATGGCCCCGGTTGCGGTCAGGGTTTTGACCACCTGGGCTACTGTCGATTGTTTCTGGCCGATAGCCACGTAAATGCAAATCACATCCTGGCCTTTTTGATTGATGATGGTATCCAGGGCAATGGCTGTTTTTCCGGTCTGGCGGTCGCCGATAATCAATTCGCGCTGTCCGCGGCCGATGGGAATCATGGCATCGATGGCTTTTATCCCGGTCTGCAGAGGTTCCTTGACCGGTCGGCGATCGATAACCCCCGGCGCCAATGCTTCAATGGGCATGAAAATAGCGGAACGAATAGGGTCTTTGCCATCCAGGGGCTCGCCCAAGGGGTTGACCACCCGGCCGATAATATTTTCTCCGGCCGGAATGGAAATGATCCGGCCGGTTCTTTTAACGATGTCGCCTTCCTTGATCTTGTGACTTTCAGCCAGCAGGATGGAGCCGACATTGTCTTCTTCCAGGTTCAAAGCAATCCCGTAAATCTGGCCGGGAAATTCCAGCAATTCATTGTACATGACATTGTCCAGGCCGTAAATGCGGGCGATGCCGTCTCCGATCGAAATCACCACCCCGGTTTCTTCTTTTTTAAAATCAAAGGCAAATCCTTCAATCTTCTGCCTTATCAATTCACTGATTTCATCAACTTTGATTAGCATTTATCTTTCCCCTACAAGCGATTCGCGTAGTTTTTGTAAACGACCGGCCAGCGAATAATCGTAACGCAGCGATCCCCGTTGCAGACTGATCCCGGCAATCAAAACCGGTTCCACCTTATAGTACAACATGATTTTTTTCTGTAATGCTTTTTCCAAGTTGCCCAACAAACGTTTCCTCTGTCCGGCATTCAGTTCGACTGCGGAAAAAACCGTGATTTTCTCAACCCCGTGCACGTTGCACCAGGCGTCGGGCAGTTGCCGCACTATCTGTTCCAGATAAGCGAAGCGGTTCTCAGCGGCCACGGTCAACAGAAAATGGAAACTCTTGTCATGCAGGTTCATTTTATCTTTGATGATGTTTAAAGCCTTGATTTTCTCGGGCTGGGAAATCATAAAAGTCGCCATGCCGATTTTCAACTTATCATCAGCGGCCAACAAGACCAGCACATTGTTTAACTCGGCAGCGATGCGCTTGAATTCACTCTCGTTGGCAACGGTCAGCACCAGGGCTTTGGCATAGCGTTTGACCAGGCTACTTTCCTTCATCAATCCCCCCATTGGGACGGGCGTAATCGCCCAGATCTCCGCTGGCGGTAATGTTGCGCTCAATAATTTTTTGCTGCATGGCAGCGTCCAGATTTTTGATAAAATCATCCTTGAAACGCTCGATGGCCAGATCGGCGATATGGCCTTTGACCAAGCGTACGGCAGCCTCAACCCGCAGCCGGATTCCTTCCTCGCTCAAGGCGATGATGCGCGCGGCCTCCTCGCGGCCGGCCGCTTCCAAACGGTCCAGTTCTTCTTGGCCGCTTGCGACGGCGCTGGCTTTTATTTGCTCCACTTCCACCGTTACTTTTTGCAAACGTTGTTCGATATCTTTTAGACGGATGCTCGTGTCCGTCAAGTTTTTTTCGCGCTCTATAAAGTCGTTTTCAACCGCCGCACTTTTTTCAGAAAGCATCCGGATCAGTGGCTTGCGCAGCAGCAGGGTCAGCCCACCGAACAGAACGGTGGAATTGAACACCTTGCCCAGCACATTAAACCAATCCACATGGGCAGAGGCAGCGGGTGATTCTTCGCTTCCGGAAGCGGTCAGCATCATGGCCAACAAAAGCATAACAGCAAAAATTTGGATTTTTTTCATAAATAGGCTTGCTTGATTTTTTCGCTGAAAACGGCGACTTGCTTTTCCAGGGTTTTCTCGGCTATTTTGACTTCACTTTCCAATTGATTCATTTTTTCGTCCATAATCCGCACCGCCTTCTCCTTGGCCTCGGACAATGATAGGGCACGAACGCCCTCACCTTTTCTCGACCATTCTTCCCTGATTTGCAGCGCGTCTTTTCGAGCCTGGGCCATTTGGGTTTCCAGAGCTTGGGTGTGGATTTCGACCTGGCTCACCATGCCTTGCAGACGCTTGGAATCGGCGGCAATTTTTGCTTCCCGCTCATCAATGATTTTTCCTACCGGTTTGAAGAAAATGCGCGTAAGAACGAGATAGAGTCCCCAGACCATAAAAAAGATCCAGAGCAGGGAAGAATTCAGGTCTAACATAGAGGGAATGTACCATATCGATTTAGAAAAATCAATATGTTCTGTCTAGTTGACAGCGTCTCTAGCCTCAGGTAAGATAGATGAAGCCGGCCGTTGATCTAGACTGGCCGGAATGTCATTAATAACGGAATCCAGCCAAGGAGCTCCATGGAACTGATTGGCAAATTCATTGACCTGATCATGCACCTGGATGTGCATCTGAACTCTCTTATTGTTACCTATCAACTCTGGACCTATTTGATCCTGTTCGCGGTCATTTTTTGCGAAACCGGCCTGGTGATCACCCCCTTTCTCCCAGGAGATTCGCTGCTTTTCGCCACCGGCGCCCTGGCCGCCTCCCCCTCCAGCCCGCTCCATGTCGGTTGGCTATTTCTGGTTCTGGGTGCTGCGGCTGTGATCGGCGACACGGTCAACTACTGGATCGGCCGCGCCATCGGTCCGAAAATTTTCAAACAGCAAAAAATTCGTTTCTTAAAAAAGGAGCACTTGGAACGGACGCACCTTTTCTATGAAAAGTACGGCGGCATCACCATCGTCCTGGCCCGCTTTATCCCCATCATCCGCACCTTCGCGCCGTTCGTAGCCGGCATTGGCCGCATGTCCTACTGGCGTTTCATAGCATACAACTTCTGCGGCGGTATCGCCTGGGTGGCGATATTCGTCTTCGGCGGTTATTTTTTCGGCAACCTGCCAGTGGTCAAACGCAATTTTACCATGGTCATTCTGGCTATCATTTTCATCTCCGTTCTTCCCGGGCTGATCGAATACCTGCGTCAGCGGCGGAAGAACAAAAAAGAAAAATAACGTAGGGGCGACCCGACGGGTCGCCCTCTTTGGATCGGCAAAAATTTCAAAAGATTTCTTCAGGGCGATCCAGCGGATCGCCCCTACCTTTTTTATTCTTCTTTTTCTTCCAGGCGGGCGATCTTCTGCCGCAACCGCTGCAGCCGCTTTTCCAGTTCCTGCTGCTGGCTTGGACTCAGGCGGACATTTACCAGGGCCTTCTCCACGATCTCGACTGCCTGGTAATAATTGCGTTCGCGATGTTCGTAGTGGACCGAAATTTCGCGGTAGGCCTGGAGATCGTTGCTGGCAGAAAGTATTTCCCACAGTTTCAAAGCTTCCCGATACAATTTTTTCTTCTTTAACAAAATGGACAGCCTGCGAACAGCTCGTTCTTGAACCCCAGCGCGCCCGCTAACGTCTTTGGCGATCTGGTAGAAAGTTTCGGCTTTTTCAAGAAGCCCGGCTCGTTCGCAGAGCAAGCCCAGGCCAAGGATTTCCCCTTCATCAGCGGTCAGGGAATAGTCGGCCAGGTAACGGGCGCCGAGCAGCACCACGGCCGCTAACCCAACCAGGTCCATGGCGTTATGCTCGATAACCGGTTCAATGGAAGAAAAATCCTGATGCCGCAAAAAATTGAAATACAGGGCCGGGATGGAACTGGCCTCGATATCATCGGAACGGGAAATCCCCAGCAGCATCTCGCCCAGATAGCCCAGCTTGCGCGAATCGAAAGTGTTTTTCCAGAGGGTGCGGGCCGGAAAAAGAAAATCAAGATGGGGCAAATCCAGCAGGGGAAAGCGCCGGCGCTGGAGGATGTAACGGGTTTCCAGCAGCGGAAAATCAAAGGCCTTACCGTTGAAGGTCACGGTAGCCGTAAAATTCCCCGCCTGCAGAAAATCGTCGACCGCGGCCAGGAATTCTCCTTCCTTGTCCAGGTCCTGGAGAAGAAATATCTTCACCTGAAAAACCTGCTCACTGAAAAAACCGAAACCCAGCATGAAGGGGATGGTACCGGTACCGCCGGCCAGGCCGGTGGTTTCACTGTCAAAAAAAAGCACTTTCTGGGCATCCAACGCGGCGAAGGTAGAGTTGCTGGAAATAACCGCCAGCGTTTCCGGTTGCAGGTTTCGCCATTCGCCCAGGCGCACTTTGCCGTAACGGCCATCCAGGGAATAATAAAAATCCTTGACCAGGAAAGGATCCCTGACAGCAACCATGGGGACTGCCACCCTTTCGGCCAGGGGAAGGCCTTTTCTTTTCAAATTCTGCCGGACCAGTTTTTCTAGTTTTTCCTTGGTGGTCAGCCCGTCAGCCTCATCCAAGCTGGCCCACTTTTTCTGAATGTTTTTCCGCTCTATTTCCTTGAGCCGGTCTTGCAATTTTCTCATGTTCAGTTGTTGAGGTAGCCCAAAGCCTTGAGTTTTTCCATCAATTCCGGATCGAGTTGCCTGTTATTCTTTTTTAGAGCCTTGAGCCGGAGAATGTAATCGACCAGCATTTTTTTGCAACGGGAATGGAAAGCCGGAGATGGAGAATACGGTTTGGCGGCGGCTACAGTTGTTTCCGCCAGAGTGAACCATTCGTCGCCGCTTAAAACCGGCTGCGGCGAAAATTCATCCCCGGTAGTTGCTGGCGGTAAAAAGTTGTGGATATACTGATAATCATTGTTGACGAAAGAGACCTTGCCAAACAATCCTTTATGAAACGGACTCACCGGCAGGGATAGTTCCAAAACCCGTTGCGGGTCATTGAAATTTCGGCTCCTTAATTCGCGGGCGTCAACGTCCAAACCGTATTCCGCTTGGATTAGGCCGGCGATATCGCTGATGGAGACCAGTTGGCGGCGGATTTCCCCATGCTTTTGTTGCGGAAGTTTAACTACCAGAGGGATACGGGTAAGCTCCTGGTAAAGGGTGTGACCATGCTCCCAGCCACCGTGGTCATAGAATTCTTCACCATGATCGGCAAGCACGATCAGCATCGCATCTTCGAAACGATTGCTGTTGCGTAAATAAGCCAGAACTGGTTTGAGCAATTCCTGGTCGCTGTAAAGGATGGAAGCATCATAGAGATCGATGAGCTTTTGCCGATCCGCGGCCGCCGCAGCCGGCAGAGCCGGAAACAATTCCCGGGACAAACGCAGATTCTCGCCGACGTTTTGTATTTTGATATCCAATTCAGGATTAAAAGCCCTGAAATAGGGGTCGGGAGCCTTGTAAGGAGCATGCATTTGATAGGTATGTAAAAAAACAAAAAGATCCTGGCCGGCAAAATTGGCCGCCTCTTCCAGAAAAGAGCTATATAGTAATCCGGCGGCTTCTCTCTGAAAAACTTCATTGATACGACTATTATAACTTTGAAAACCGCGGTAAAAACCGTAGTGATCATCGACAAACCCACCGCCGGTCAGGGCCAGCGTGATGAATCCGTTTTCCTGCATCATCTCAGCCAACAGCGGCAGATCATTCGGAATCAAGGATTGTGGAGAGACAACGCCGTGTTCCAGGACATCGCGGCCGCTGAACAGCGAAACATGGGCCGGTAGGGTCCAGGAGGAAGTGGAAAAAGCGCGGCTGAACAGCAGGCTGCATTTTGCCAGCCCATCGAGGGTCGGGGTGGTCAAGCGATGATAGCCGTAAGCCGAAACATGATCGGCCCGCATGGTATCCAACATGAGGATCAGCACGGTTCTGGGCCGGGGATGGCTTTGCAGATGACAGGGATTGATCCAGGCGCCCAGGCCACGCCCCTGCGTCTCCAGAATCAAACGCATAGTTTTTTTTCCAGCCTTCGGCAGGAGTATTTTTTCTACCTTGCCCATTTGTTCCCGGAGAGTGCTGCTGAACAACAGTTTTTCTTTTCCTGGTGAAGCGATTTTAACCAGGAATGTAAGTGTCCCGGGTTGAAGATTGAACAGAGAAAAAATCACTTGGTCGCCTTTTTCGACTTTTAATTCGAGTTCAATCCGACTTCCGGCCGGAGCCAGCAAGGCCTGGTAGCTGCCTCCCTCATATTTCACCCGGCAATTTATCGCCTGATCCGGGAAAAAGCGGTTGACCCGGTCACGAAAAAAAATCCGCGCCGGATCGCCTCCGACGGCGATGCCCTTCCAGGTCCGCTCGATCAAGGCAGCGTCGAAGTGCAATGGCCGGCTTAGCAGAGATGGGATTTGCTTGGCGCCTGTTCGGCGGGAAAAAACATATATCAGCAACAAAACCACTGCCATCGTCAGGCCAATGGTGATCCAAAGCAATTTTTTTCGCTGCATATATTTTTAGTATATCACGATTTCGCCCGGGCTAAAAATCCCACTCACTTTTCGCCCAATACTATTGACTTTTTGCTAAAAATCATGTAAAAAATCATTTCTTCCCAAGTTCCAATCAATTTCTTTGAAAGGAGTCGACATGAGTTTAATGAATTTATTTATCCTGGCACCGCTGGGATCCATTCTGGCACTTGGTTGCGCATATTATTTCTACCGTTTCATGAAAAAACAGGACCCGGGCACTGCCGACATGCAGCGCATCGCCGGCTACGTGCAGAAAGGGGCCATGGTCTACCTCAAGCGGCAATACCGGGTTGTGACCTTTATTTTCCTGCTGATTTTCCTCATTTTTTCTTTCATGGCCTACGTGCTGCACACGCAGAACCCGTGGGTGCCGTTCGCTTTCATTACCGGTGGTTTCTTTTCCGGGCTGTCCGGTTTTTTGGGCATGCGTACCGCCACTTTTGCTTCCAACCGCACCACGGCCGGCGCCAAGCATTCCCTGAATAAGGGGCTGCAGATCGCCTTCCGTTCCGGCGCCGTCATGGGCCTGGTGGTAGTGGGCCTGGCCCTGCTGGACATCTCGCTGTGGTTCATAATTCTGCGCCATTTTATCCCTGAAAGTGTCAGCCAACTCTCCATCATCACCACCACCATGCTGACCTTCGGCATGGGCGCCTCTACCCAGGCCCTCTTCGCCCGCGTCGGCGGCGGCATCTTCACCAAATCGGCCGATGTCGGCGCCGACCTGGTCGGTAAAGTTGAAGCCGGCATCCCCGAGGATGACCCGCGCAACCCGGCCACCATCGCCGACAACGTCGGCGACAATGTCGGTGACGTGGCCGGCATGGGCGCCGACCTGTATGAATCCTACGCCGGTTCCATCCTCTCCACCGCGGTCCTGGGCGTTGCCGCCGGTTACGGCCTGGGCGGCGTGCTGGCGCCGATGGTCATCGCCGGTGTCGGTGTTATCTTTTCGGTCCTTGGCGTTTTCTTAGTACGCTCCGGCGAAAAGGCCACGCAAAAGGTCCTGCTGCGGGCGCTGGCCCGCGGCATCAACGCCAGCACCTTCCTGACCCTTATTGCCTCTTTCTTCATCCTGGTGCTGTTCAAGGACTCGTTCCATGGGCGGCACGTGGGTATCTTCCTTGCGGTTATCACCGGCCTGATCGCCGGCTGGGTAATCGGCAAGATCACCGAATATTACACTTCGCAGGAATACAAGCCGACCAAATACGTGGCCTCGCAGTCGCAGACCGGCCCGGCCACGGTCATCATCGCCGGCATTTCCACCGGCATGCAGTCCACCGGCCTGCCGGTGCTGGTTATCGCCCTGGCTGTCATTATCAGCTACGCCCTCAGCGGCGGTTTCAGCGCCGATGCCAATGCCATCAACCTCGGTCTCTACGGCATCAGCTTCGCCTCGGTGGGCATGCTCTCCACCCTGGGCATCACCCTGGCCACCGACGCCTACGGCCCCATCGCCGACAACGCCGGCGGCAACGCCGAGATGACCCACCAGGATCCGGAAGTACGCCAGCGCACCGACGCCCTTGACGCCTTGGGCAACACCACCGCGGCCACTGGCAAAGGCTTTGCCATCGGCTCGGCGGCCCTGACGGCCATGGCCCTGATGGCCGCCTACATCGAAGAGATCAAGATCAGCTTCCTTAACATGGGGCAAAAGATCATCCACGTCAGCGGCGTGGACAAAGCCATCCAGGACACGTACATCGGCGACTGGATCAGCTACTACAACCTGACCGTATTCAACCCCAAGGTCCTGGCCGGGCTGTTCATCGGTGCCATGCTGGTTTTTGTCTTCTGCGCCATGACCATGAAGTCGGTCGGCCGCGCCGCCGGCAAGATGGTCGATGAAGTGCGGCGCCAGTTCCGCGAGATCGTTGGCATCATGGAGGGTAAGGCCGAACCGGATTACGGCCGCTGCATTGAGATCAGCACCCGCGCCGCTCAGCACGAAATGATCGTCCCGTCCCTGACCGCCATCGTCGTCCCCGTGGCTATGGGCCTGGTCTTTGGCGTGGCCGGCGTGATCGGGTTGATTGCCGGAGGCCTGACCACCGGCTTTGTCGTCGCCGTGTTCCTGAACAATGCCGGTGGCACCTGGGACAACGCCAAGAAATATATTGAGGAAGGCAACCTGGGCGGCAAAAAACTGGCCGACGGCAGCAGCAATCCCAATCACGGCGCTGCGGTCATCGGCGACACCGTGGGCGATCCCTTCAAGGACACTTCGGGACCATCGCTCAACATCCTGATCAAACTGATGTCGATGGTCTCGGTGGTCTTTGCCGGCCTGATCGTCAAATATGGCGATCTGCTGCAGCGCCTTATCGCCGCCTGGCAGCACTGACCGTCCCGGCTGACAGAATTTCTCCCCAGTTGCCCCGCAAGGTGTTGTTGGATAGTCCGCTGCGCAGCAATTCCAGATATTGCCAGCGCGGGATCGGGCGGGCGCCCCAACCGGCCAGATGTTGGGTATGGACCTGACAATCGATAAATTTAAATTCCATTTTTTGCAAAGCCCGGGCCAGGGCGAACAGCGCCACCTTAGAGGCGTTATTTGCCGAATGAAACATTGATTCGGCGAAAAAGCAGCGTCCCAAAGCCACTCCGTATAGACCGCCGGCGAGCTCGCCGTCTTGCCAGGTTTCCAGCGAGTGGGCATAACCCAGCATGTGCAGCCTGATATACGCCTGGCGCATTTCCTCCGTGATCCAAGTTCCGTTCTGATCAAGGCGCGGCCGCGCGCAACCGTCAATGACTTCGCTAAAAGCGCGGTCAAAAGTCAGATGGAAAAATTTTTTATTCAGGATTTTTTTGGAGCTGCGCGGAACATGCATCTCGGCCGGAAAAAGGATAAAACGCGGATCCGGCGACCACCACAGAATAGGCTCGCCTTCTGAGTACCAGGGGAAGATGCCGCTGCCGTAAGCGCGCAGCAGCCGCCGCGGCGACAGATCCCCGCCCACAGCCAGTATGCCTTCAGGCCCGGCCCATGAAGCCGGCGGGAAATCGGCTTTGGCGTTCAGATTGAATAGCGGCATCCGTATGCTTTCTCCTTTTTGAAATCCTCTGTTCACATTTTAGCAGATCGCTGACCGCCTTGCACTCGCAAATAATTGACAAAGGTTTCCTTTCCGTATATAAAATTGAATTCCAGCAATAATAAGGAGAATTACAATCATGAAAAAAAGATCATTGTTCGGAATGCTCACTTTACTTTTCCTTGGTCTGTTGTTTCTGCAACCGGCCAGCGCCCAGGAAGGGCAAAAAGACAACCCTTTTTTCCAGACGCGTATCACCCCGTTTCAGGTGCCGCCATTTGACAAGATCCAGAAAGAACATTATCTGCCGGCTTTTAAAGAAGGTATCCGCAGGGAGCAGGCCGAAATAGACACAATTACCGCCAACCCCCAGGTGCCCAGCTTTGCCAACACCATCGCCGCCATGGACCACAGCGGAATTTTTCTCAACGACGTGAGCGCGGTTTTCTATGCCCTTCTGGGCGCCGAAACCAACTCCGACCTGCAGACCATCGCCCGCGAAGCGGCACCATTGCTTTCGGCACACTCCGACAATATCAACCTCAATGAAAAGCTCTTCGCCCGCGTCAAGGCAGTCTACGATCGGCGCCAAAACCTTAAACTCACCACCGAAGAGAGTTTTTTACTGGAAAACACTTTCCGTAAATTCATCCGCAGCGGCGCTCTGCTTGACGCGGCACAAAAAACACGCCTGCGCGATCTCAACCAGCAGCTTTCCCTGCTGGGATTGAAATTCGGCGAAAACCTGCTGGCCGAAACCAACGCTTCGCGGATAACCATCGAAAACCGGGAAGATCTGGCCGGACTGCCGGAATCGGTAGTGACTATGGGCGCCGATACAGCAAAGCAACTGAATTTGCCCGGAAAATGGGTTTATACCGTCCAGGTTCCCTCCATGACACCATTTCTGCAGTATTCAAAACAACGGCCATTGCGCGAGCAACTGCACCGCGCCTACTTCATGCGCGGCGACCGCGACAATGCCAATGACAACAAGGAAATCGTCAAGAAAATAGTCACTCTGCGCGCCGAACGGGCCCAGCTGCTCGGCTACCCGACCCACGCCCACTTTGTTCTGGAAGAGAACATGGCCAAAACACCCGATACGGTCAACGCCTTTCTCAAACGTCTGTGGACGCCTGCCCTGGAAAGGGCTAAAAACGAGGCGGCCGAGATGCAAGCCATCATTGACCGCGAAAAGAGCGGCTTCGGCCTGGCTTCTTGGGACTGGTGGTACTACGCCGAAAAACTGCGCCAGGAAAAATATGCGTTCGACGATTCGGCCTTGCGTCCCTATTTTGCGCTGGAAAACGTTAAAAAAGGCATTTTCGTTTTGTGTGAAAAACTTTACGGCCTGCGCTTTGTGGAAGTGAAAAACCTGCCGCTCTATCATCAGGAAGTTCAGGTCTACGAAGTGCGCGAAGGCTCCGGCAGCCACCTCGGCCTGTTATTCATGGATTTCCATCCCCGACCCGGCAAACGCGGCGGCGCCTGGTCCGGCGGTTTACGGCGCGAATATTACGAAAACGGCAAGCGTGTGGCCCCGATTTCCACCCTGGTCTGCAACTTCACCCGGCCCACGGCCGACTCGCCGTCCCTGCTGAGCATCGACGAAGTCAGCACTTTTTTCCATGAATTCGGCCATTCGCTGAACACACTGTTGGCCAATGCCATATACCGCAGCCGCAACGTGCCCCGCGACGCGGTGGAACTGCCCTCGCAAATCATGGAAAACTGGGCCCTTGAACCCGCGCTGCTCGCCCTTTACGCCCGCCATTACCAAACCGGCGCCGTGATTCCGGTCTCGTTGGTGCAAAAATTGAAAGCAAGCAGCCTCTTCAACCAGGGCTTCGAAACCGTGGAATACTTGGCCGCCTCCATCCTGGACATGTCCTGGCACACCTTGAGCGGCGGCGAAAATATTGACGTGCGCCAATTTGAATCTAACGTCATGACTGCCATCGGCCTGATTCCGGCGATCATCCCGCGCTATAGAACCACTTATTTCAACCATATGATCTCCGGCTACTCAGCCGGCTACTACAGCTATATCTGGGCCGGGGTGCTGGACAAGGACGCTTACGAAGCTTTCAAAGAGAAGGGAATCTTCAACCGAGCCACAGCAAAGTTATTCCGCAAGAACATCCTGGAAAAGCTGGGTACCGAGGACACCATGACGCTGTACAAGCGTTTTCGTGGCGCTGAGCCTAAGCTCGAGCCCCTGCTCAAAAGCCGCGGTTTGCTGCCGGAAATAAAATAGCAAAAAAAGTTCAAACAGTGGAGTAGTCATACTAGACGATTTCAGTGATACCAACACTATTTTTTTGGCTATTTCATTGAGGCGCCAAAAAAATCTAGTGTTGGTATAATTCAAATCATCCCAAACCATCGGGTGAGGGATTGATTTGTATATCCCCTTCGGGGATAGTCACACTAGATAGGTTTCGTTGACCTTCGGGCACTACGAAACCTATAGTGTGACTATAGTGTGACTAGCGGAACAGCATGTCGGTCACGCGCGGCAGCGTCCAGAACTCGCGGTCCACGCGCTCCTCTATTTTTTCAACCAGGGCGGCCGCTTCGGCCAGGTGCGGCCGGATACTCGCGGAACAAAATCGCGCCCGCTCCCGTTCGTCACCCTCCTTCAGCTTTTCGTTGTCCTCGTCCAGCAGCGATACCATCTCCATGGCGCGGTTGATCTTCGCGGTGAACTTGGCGATGAAGGCGTGCTGGTGATGGAGAAGATCCGGGTTCTTGACCAAGGGTTCGGGCGGATATTGGCGCACCGCCTCCAACAGCAAGGTCTGGTTTTTCAATGCTGCCGGAATTATATAGGCGCGCAGCAAATAACGGGCTACGCGTAGCTCCATTTCCACGGTTTTAACATAGATTTCGATTTTTATGTCGGCCCGGGCTGCAAGCTCCTGCCGCGACAACAAGGCGTATTGTTCAAATAAAAGAGCGTTTTTTTCTTCCTTCAAGCGGTCAATGGTCGCCGGTACCGACACCGGGATAAACAACCCGCGCCGGCGGGCTTCCTCATGCCAGTCGGAGCAATAATTGTCACCGGCAAAAACAATACCTGTGTGGGCAGCCACAATTTTCTGCAGCGCCCGAACAATCTCCGGCTCTTTCTGGAGAGGGGTGATGGCTTCAACAACTTCGTCAAGTCCGGCAGCAACCATCAGGTTGATTACGGCGATAGGTAAAGATAATGAGGCCGATGACCCGGGCATGCGGAACTCGAACTTGTTGCCGGTAAACGCTACCGGCGAGGTGCGGTTGCGGTCTGACAGATCGTGGAAGATCGGCGGCACGAATTCCTCAAAACGCACCAGCTTGGATTTGCGGAATTTTCCGGCCACAAACGCCTGGGGATCATCGATAATACCCTGCAGTTCCTCGCCCAGATAAACCGAGATGATCGACGGCGGCGCTTCATGACCACCCAGGCGCAGTTCGTTGCCCGGTGAAGCCAGCACCGCTTGCAATAAGTCATGGTGGCGGTGTATGCCGCACAGGAAACCGCTCAAAAAACTTAAAAACACCAGGCGCCTGGTTTTGCTGTCGCCGGGAGTAAATAGATTGCGGCCTGAGCTGTCCAGCAGCGACCAGTTGAGATGCTTGCCGCTGCCGTTAAAAAAAGCGAAAGGTTTCTCATGCAGCAGGCAGGCCATGCCGTGGCTGCGGGCGACGCGGATCAACAGGTCCATCAGCAGCTGGTTGTGGTCGGCGGCAATGTTGGCTTCTTCGTAAAGCGGAGCGATTTCAAACTGGTTGGGAGCCACCTCGTTGTGGCGCGTTTTAACAGGAATGCCCAGCTTCAACGCTTCTTCCTCCACATCCTCGAGGAAGTGCAGCACCGGTTCGGGAATGGCGCCCATGTAATGGTCGCCCATTTGCTGGCCACGGGGCGGGCGGGCGCCAAATATCAAACGGCCTACTGTTTTCAGGTCGGGACGTTTCTGGTAGTCTTTTTCATGGACCAGGAAAAACTCCTGCTCGGCACCGACCATGTTTTTTACCCAACCGGCCCGTTGGTTGAATTTGGCGAGTATTTTAAGCGAGATATCGTTGATCAGCTTCAGTGACCTTAGCAGCGGTGTCTTTTTATCCAGGACACAACCGTTGTAGCCGTAAAAAACCGAGGGGATGAAGAGGACGCAATTTTTGCGGTTTTTGACCACAAAGACCGGGGAACACGGATCCCAAGCCGTGTAGCCGCGGGCCTCGAAAGTCGAACGCATGCCGCCGTGCGGAAACGACGAGGCGTCGGGTTCGCCTTTGATCAGGTCGCGCCCGGAGAAGCGGGAAATGATCTTGCCGGTCCCCTCCCATTCCAGGAAGGTGTTCTGCTTGCCGGCGGTCAGCCCGGTCAGGGGCATAAACCAATGGGTGAAATGGGTGACGCCCATGGCTTCGGCCCATTGCTTGATCTCGCGAGCCAGGAAATCGGCTACTTCGGAATCGAGTGATTTTTTCTGGTCCACCGTACGCATGAATTTTTTGAAAATCTGCGGCGGCAGGGTTTGCTTCATCTTCTCCAAATCGAACACATTGCTGGCAAATTTTTCGTTCATCTCTCCTCCCAAAAAAATTAAAAAATTCTACAACTTTCCCTAAAATAACCTTTAGAGCCTTATAGCAAATTCTAAAATTTGTTAGTTTTTTAGAACAAATTTTGAATTTGTTATCTAAGGCTCTTATCCCCCCTTGCAGGGGACTTCGCAGCTCTGCTGGGTCAGGGATTTTGGCGTGTTAAAATTGCTTTATACCCGATTCCCGCTCACTTGTCAAAAACACGGCCATAAGGCGGTTGAAATTTTTGCCGTTTCCGGTAAAATGGAGGCATGGGAAAATTGTTTGCTGCAAAAGATAAAAATGATTTCGAATAGTCATGCATAAAAAGATCAAGGAATTGGGCAAGGATACCGCGATATACGGCATCAGCACGATCGTCGGCCGCTTTCTCAATTTTCTGCTTGTGCCCTTCTATACCCATTTCATTTCGCGCGGCGATATGGGAATTTACAGCAATATTTACGCCTACCTGGCATTCCTGAATATTTTCTATATTTACGGTATGGACGCGGCGTTTATGAAATACAGTTCGCAGGCCGAAGCAGAGACTAGGAAAAAAGTATTTTCCACGGCCTATGTTTTCGTCACCCTTTCTACCCTGGCCCTGACCGCAGTACTCCTTTTGCTGCGCCTCCCTTTCGGCCACTTGATGGCCGTTCCGGCCCAATACGCCAGGTTGATTTATTACGTCATTTTGATTCTGCTCTTTGACACCCTGGCGCTCGTTCCCTTCGCCAATCTCCGCCTGGAAAGGAAAGCCGGCAAATTCGCCGCCCTGAAACTGACCAATATTTTGATTAACCTCGGCCTCAACCTGCTGTTCTTCCTGAAATTTCATTGGGGCATTGAAGCTATTTTCGCCGCCAATCTGATTGCCTCGGCGGTCACCTTGCTTTTGCTCATACCGGAAATCCGCAAACATTTGAAACTAAAAATCAATAGCACCCAGCTGAAAAAGATGCTGCGCTTCGCTCTCCCCTATTTACCAGCCAGCCTGGCCGCGACCATGGTCCAGGTCATCGACCGGCCCGTGGTCCTGGCCATGACCAATGCCGACACCCTTGGCCTTTACCAGACGGGCTATAAGCTCGGCATCTTCATGATGCTGGTTGTTTCCATGTTCCAGTACGCCTGGCAGCCTTTTTTTCTCAACAACGCCGGGGAGAAAAACGCCAGGGAAATTTTCGCCAAAATCATGACTTTGTTCGTTTTAATGGCCAGTCTGTTGTGGGTTGTCATTTCCCTTTTTATTGAAAACCTGGCCCGTTTTGAAATCGTGCCCGGCCGCACGATCATCGAAAAACATTTTTTGCCCGGACTGGTCATAGTGCCGATTATTCTGCTGGCCTATCTATTTAACGGCATATACGTCAACCTTTGGGCCGGGTTGTATATAAAAGAAAAAACAAAATATTTCCCCTATGTGACTGGCGCCGGCGCTCTGGTCAACGTGGCGGCCAACCTATTACTGATTCCCCTTCTGGGCATCGTCGGCGCGGCGCTGGCCACCTTGGCCAGCTACATGGTAATGGCGGCCGGTTTGTTCATTGTCGCGGAGAAGTTCTATAAAATAGATTACGAGTACGGTAAAATCATTAAAATCTTGGGTACGATATTTGCCGTGGCCATTCTTTATTATTACGGCTACTACCACGGCGCCTTAACCGGCGCTTACAAAGGGCTGCTGCTGCTCGGTTTTATCGCTTCGCTGCTGGTTCTGCGCGTGGTCGAGAAAATGGAAATAACGCGCCTGCTCAAAATACTCTTGCGCCGCAGGTCGTAGGGGCGGGGTTTCAGCACCAATAATCCGCCTATCTTGGCGGATCTGATTGGTCTGTCCCCAAAGTGGAACCCCTGCCTTCTTTTCTTTAAAAATGGCTCATCTTGTATTTGCCAAAAAAATGCATAAAATTCCTGTAGCCTGGGCGATCAAACCGATTGCTACGAAAAATTGAATCCTGCCAAAATTCTTATCCCCTCTGTATCCCCCCTTAAGTAAGGGAGGAACCTCCAGAAGTGAAATTATAGATATTATAATATTTATTTAATAATATATTTCGTTTAGAAACCCCCTTTATTAAGGGGGGTGGCGCCAGCCGGGGGGATTGAGTTGTCGGAGAATGAACAAGAGTTGACACGAGGTCACCTAAAATATATTTATTTTTATGTTGTTTTTATTTCTTTTTCTTCCGGCCCAGAATGCCGCCGCTTAAAAATAACCCGGCACCCAGCACGAAACCGAAATTGTACCAACCACCGCTGTTGTGCACTTCATAAAGAGAGACCTTGTCGCTGAAAAGGGAAACAATGAAGGTAATGGGAGCGACCAAACCGTGCCACACACCAAACCAAAAACCGGCGACCTTACCTTCGACGTTGGGCGTCTTTTCGAGCCGGTTCGGTCCCGGTGCGCAGGCTGACAAAAGCAAAACAAAAATGATCACCAAAAACAAAACTAAGGTTTTTTTCATGCTCATCTCCTGTAGCCTGATATTACAAGCGAAAAACTATTGAAAAAGAACAGTCTGTTTTCGTTCTTCATTCGCGGTTGTTGGTGAAAGCGGTGATCAATCTGTTGCGGATTTCGATATACAGCGGCGGCACTTTTTCCATCAGGTCCCGGCAGTAAGCCGTCAGGTAGGCTTTGGCTTTTTTGGGGTTGATAGCATGAAGGCGCAAGGCTTCCTTTTCCACTTTTTCCTGGTCAGCGAAGATTTTGTCTTCGAAAGGCTGGCGCTTGGCCAGGACTTCCTTGATCGCGTCCTGGAAACGCAGGTTGCAGAGGTTGTCGACAAAATCGATGGTCCAACGCGCCGAAGCGTCACTGTATTTTTCCGGGTCATAAGTCTGGTAACTGGGCGACGTGTCGCTGCAGCCGGCATAAATCGGCACGTAAGGGCTGATGTAGGGATTATCCTGATATACCCAATAAAGGCCGCCGATGGCCGCCGGCAGCCAGCTGCGCAGCTGGCAAACCATGCCATAATGGCCGCGGTGGCGGGCCACCATGCGGCGGTAGCTGAGCTTGAGCAACGCACGCAAGTCGCTACCCGGAAACGGAGTAGCCAGAGGACTTAACTTGAAGCCTCCCTTGGCATCCGCAACCAGCCATTGGGGCTGGGCGGTCATATCATAGATGGTGCCGGCAAAAACCGAACGCTGAAAAGCGATCACATCGTGAACCGAAATCTTTTTCTCCGGAGTAGCGGAAAAAGGGTAAAGAGAAAGAGGCTCGACGTATTGATAGTAGGGATTGATGGTTTCGAAAGGGTTCTTGTCCAATTTTCTATTGGGCCATTCAGCCAAATGGGGCATGAACGTGCTGTAAAATAGCCAGAAACGGCTGGTAGCAAATTCCTCCGGCAGCGGGGCATAGGTCTCCTGCCAAATGAAAGGTCTTCCCGAAGCGGGCTTGAACCAGCCGCGATCCAGTGCTTCCTGCAAGTAGTTTGCCGAAACTAAAAAATTATCTTTGTCTTCCGCTTTGATTTCCTTGATGATGCTCCAGTTGGGGATCATCAGGGCCTGGTCGTCGCCGATACGCTGAGCCGCCCAGATGGCGCCCGGTTTGCCGCTTTCCTTTGCCCAGCCCGGTCCGACGCCGAAAATTTCCAGCACCCAGGCTTCTTCGGGATCGCCAATGACCAGGTCCTCACCGCCGTTACCGCTCGAGGGCAGAAACCCGTAGGTCTCCATGAGTGAGCCGATGAGTTGCACGGCAGCGCGCGCTTTTTTGCAGCGCTGCAAGGCAAAGATCATGGCCTGTTCCACGGTCATGATTTGCTTTCCGGTTTCGCGAGTAACAGCCAGCTCCGAACGTTGGTTGATTGTGCTCTCGGCGATAGCCAACTGGTGTTCGTTGATATGCGGGTAGGCCGAGTGGATATAGGCATAGGTTTCGCTCACCTGCGGAATGGTACCGAGCACTACGCCTTCGTCACGCAATGGTCGGCCGAGGTCAACAATGCCCCAATAAACCGAGGCTGCTTCGCCCGCTTTGTGCCTGGCGGCTGGCACGATATAAACACGCGAGTTAGGCCCGCCATCGGTGTGCGACAGGATCACCGAACCGTCGGCCGAGGCCTTTTTGCCCACGGCGATCACGGTGCAGCCGTCATCTTCAGCGGCAGCCATCGCAGCCGGAGCCAGTAAAACACAGATCCAGACAATCATTATGGAGAGGATAACTTTTTTCATGCCCCTATTTTAAACGAACCTGGAAGTCCTGTCAAAAAATCAGTTTTCAGCAGCCATTGTTTTCTTCTTCATCATCTAAAGGGTATAGCCCAGGCTCAGTTCTAGCGCCAATGCAGGAGCCCGCAGATAGCGGCGGTGGCGCGAACCAGTACGGTCGTCAAACAGGTCAGTCACGTCGATGCCCCGCCCCGGGCCTTTGGCGTAGAGGTAGCCGATATAGCGGTAAATCACGCTGGCGCATATAAATAGCCGCGGCTGGAGCGGGAGCAGCAGACCGGCCCCGGCATTGACGCCAACGCCCAAATAGGTGGAGTCATAAACCGTTTTGTCTTTGCCGGAATTGTTTTTAACGGTCAGCCAAGGGAAGTTTAGGCCTAAAATTATGTATGGCCCAAGGGCTGCCTTTTTCAGCAGGAAAGTTCTGCCGTTGATCTCAACCATCCTGGAGACTGCCGTGCTATTGAGGCCCTGAAAAGTAGCTTCATGGACTGATTGCAGGTAAGAAATGGCCCACAGACCAGATTTTGACTTGCTACCTAAACTCAGGCCAAAACCGAGATTGCTCTCGATTTTAGGGATATAAAACACTTGTTCAGCATTACCCAGTACCAATAGGCCATCCAAATCGCTTTTGCCGAAACTTGCGTAGTGGCTTATGAATTCAATAAAAAACGTTTTGGGTGCCGGGGTGGCCGCCGAAAGCGCGGCCGGTTCCTGGGCCATTAGGGCTGAAGCCAGCAGAATAAGGCTGACCCGGCAAAGCCGCGAAGTCCCTTGCGTAGCAAGGGGGATAAGAACCTTAGAAAACAAATTTTTCATGCAAAAAACATATAAAATTTGTTTTAAGGTTCTAAACACTCCGCGTTTCAACATTTTAATCCAGCTACCAATATATATTCTTACTTAGTAACCGTACTCGCAACCGGGGCTGGAGCAACTGCCGGCCGGGCCGCGGATTTTTCCTTGGCGATCTCGATGAAAGCCTCCGCGAATTCGACCATGGTGGAAATTTCAAAACCGTGGTTAATGGTATAGACCAGCCCGGTATCGGAATTTTCCCAGACGCTACAGGAGCCCTTGCTGCTGGCCAAAATGGCGGCAATTTTTTCCGAAGCGACCGGAGTTGGAAAAACGGTTTTGTTTTCCCGCATTATCTGGGCAACCAGGCGCGGCAGAACCTGACTGACATAGCCGAAACCGTTGCCGCGGCGGGGCATTTTGTAGGCCATGGCCTTGAATTCCTCACAATCGCTTAGCCGCTGACTTTTTGAACCAAACACGTTCTGGACCACCGAACCCAGGGAGGCCGCGAGCAGCCAGTTACCCTTCTGGGCGATGGTCGGTTCCAACGGAAAGGGCATGGGCAGGCGCGGGAAGGCGATTTTTTTCACACCCCCGACGTCGCTGACCTGGGCCTTGCCTGAAACAGCCAACTTGCCCTTGATCAGGTCGAACAGATAAGAGTCTTTGACTTTGATAAGGAGGGCCATTCTCGGTTCAGGAATTGAGATGGAAGACCCACCCAGCGGTATGGTCACCCTTTTTCCCGGATCCAGGGTAAGCAGGAAACCAAGGCGCCCGCCATAAGATTTAAGCAGGCGGTCGCCATCGATACCGGCAACAGCGAGTCCCATTTTCATCATGGCCAGTCCCTGCCCCATCTCCTGGCCGGGCATTTTTTGTCCTTGTTGGCCGATCCAGGCGGCCAGTTTTTCGATATTATAGTCCGCGACAAAAGCCAGGGCGGTATCATCAGCCAGCATATCCATTTCGTCCAGGTAGCGGGGAGCGGGGCCGGCGATGTTCCAGATCAGCCCTTTGTCGCGGCCGGGACGATGATAGATGACAACGCGGTTGCGATGCAGCCCGGGTTTTAGGGTGATGGAACTGTATCCCAGGCCGCTGATTTCTTCGAGCCCGTAGCCTTTAAACAGCATGTTTAACATGGCGAAAGTCTGGGCCGTTTTATCCTGTCCGCCAACTGCCGAAGCTGCCTGGTTTTTTTCAAGATTGGACAAAAATCGCATAAAAGCCGCTGTGATCTTTTCGGTGTGCAGATAGCCGAACGCCTCGCCGCCCTGGTCCAATTTGGCCGTTACCTGCCAATAGGTGTTGTTCACGGCCGACCGGTTCCATTGCGGAATGACGACCTTGATCACCGCCCAGGTTCCCACGGCGCCGATCAGCAATGCGCAGAAGGATAAAATAAGTGTTTTTTTCATTTTCCACCTCAGAGGGTAATTATAAGCAGATAAAATATAAATGCAAGACCGTCATTTTTTCACAGCTTGGACATTGATCACCACTTCATCGTTGCGGATGGCGATCCTGGCCGTGCCGCCCTTTTTAAGACGCCCGAACAGGACCTCATCCACGAAAGGGTTTTTTATTTTTTCCTGAATCAGGCGCGCCACTTCACGGGCGCCGAAAATCTGGGAAAAGCCGCGCTTAGCCAGCCAGAGATAGCAGGCCGGGCTGACTTTCAGAATCACCTTTTTTGCCGCAAGCTGGGCGCTGAATTCCCCGATCATTTTTTTAACGATGCGCGTGACCACGGTCACATCCAGGTGGTTGAAGGTGATAATGGCATCCAGACGGTTGCGGAATTCGGGCGAAAAAAGTTTTTCCACGGCCACGGTCACCGCGCCGGAAACAGTCTCGCCGGAAAAACCAACCATAGTCTTGCCAATTTCCTTAGCGCCGGCGTTGGAGGTCATGATCAGCACGACATTGCGAAAATCGGCTTTGCGGCCGCTGTTATCGGTCAGGGTGGCGTAGTCCATCACCTGCAGCAGGGTGTTGAAAATATCGGCGTGAGCCTTCTCGATTTCATCAAGGAGCAGGACGCAATACGGCGATTTGCGCACGGCATCGGTCAGCAGCCCGCCTTCCTCGTAGCCGACGTACCCGGGAGGCGAGCCGACCAGTCGTGACACGGTGTGCTTTTCCTGGTATTCGCTCATGTCGAAACGCAGCAAGGGAACGCTCAGCACCTCGGCCAGCTGCCGGGCTAGTTCAGTTTTGCCCACCCCGGTGGGTCCGACGAACAAAAATTTGGCCACGGGTTTGTCGGTTTCACGGAATCCGGCCCGGGAACGCTTGATGGCCCAGGCCACCTTTTCCACGGCCTGATCCTGGCCGAAGATCCTGGCTTTTAATTCCTGCTCCATGACCTGCAGGTTCCTGACCTCGGACACCGACACACTCTGGCGCGGAATCTTGGCGATTTTGGCCACCACCTGTTCGACAGCGTCTAATCCGATGCGTATCGGTCCGCCTTTTTCCGGAGCGTTCATGCGCGCGTAAGCGCCGGCTTCGTCGATGACATCGATGGCCTTGTCGGGCAGGAAGCGGTCGTTGATGTATTTGCCCGACAACTCGGCGGCGGCTTTCAGGGTTTCTTCCGGGTAAACGACCCTGTGGTAATCCTGGTAACGCTGGCGCAAGCCAAGCAATATTTCGTATGTTTCCTCGATCGATGGCTCGGGAATTTCAATTTTCTGAAAGCGGCGCGCCAGGGCGCGGTCTTTCTCAAAGTATTTCTTGTACTCCTCGTGCGTAGTGGTGCCGATGCAGCGCAATTTCCCCGAGGCCAGCACCGGCTTGAGGATATTGGAAGCGTCCAGCGAACCGCCCGACACCGCTCCGGCGCCGATGATCGTATGGATTTCATCGATGAACAGCACAGCGTTATTTTCAGCTTGCAGAACA
>Ga0209747_1000154_pt1 | contig 34637 bp, 34 predicted proteins | sample BarGraNGADG00311_FD_184498 | JGI IMG/M metagenome (GOLD analysis project Ga0209747, IMG submission 184498) | Arctic peat soil microbial communities from Barrow, Alaska - Barrow Graham LP Ref core NGADG0011-311 (SPAdes) (version 2) | ecosystem: Environmental > Terrestrial > Soil > Wetlands > Peat...
CGCCGGTGTGGGCGGCTGTGCCTATACTGCTTGTGACGGGTGCCGCGCTGGCAGGCGCCGGCTACCTGATGGCCTCAAGGTTGAGCTCGGGCCGAGAAAGGCTCTCGTTCTGGCCGTCGAGGCGCGAGGACGAGGGCGGCAAGCGCTCGGACGCGGCGGCCGCCGGCGGGCCTGCGCCGGCAGGAACGACTGCCGGCCCGGTGAAAGCGTATGGTATACAGCAACAGGGCGGTGAAGATTGAGGGTCATCCTTCCATCCGAGATGGCGCGGATCGACAGGGCCGCCATCGAGCTGGAGAAGATCCCCTCCCTTGAGCTCATGGAGCGGGCGGGAGAAGCTCTCGCGCGCGCCGCGCGGGACATGCTGTCGACCTCCGGGGGCCGCCGCGTCGCCCTGGTATGCGGGAAGGGCAACAACGGCGGTGACGGCCTGGTGGCCGCGCGGAGGTTGTCCGGCGCCTTCGATTCGGTCGTGTACGTCGTCGGCGCCGATGACGTCGGGCAGCTCTCCGCTGACGCCCGTGCCAACATGGAGAGTCTCGACGGGACCCTCGTCTCCACCAGGTGGCTGTCCGATCCGGCCGTCGCTGTCACCCTCGAGCGCGAGCTTCCGACCTGTGACGTCATCGTCGACGCGCTTTTCGGGACGGGTTTCAAGGGGGAAGCTTCAGGCATATTCCGTGCCGCGATCGAAGCGATGAACGATTCCGGCCGCCCTGTGCTTTCCGCGGACATCCCCAGCGGGGTGTCGGGGGACACGGGCGCCGTCGAGGGCGTGGCGGTGGTCGCGCAGCGTACCGTGACATTCGCCGCTCCGAAGGTCGGCCTCGTGCAGTACCCGGGCGCCGGCTACACGGGGGACATGGAAGTGGTCGACATCGGGATACCTGCCCGGCTGCTTGATACCGTTCCCGATTCACGCGTGTACCTTACGACGGAAGATGAGGCCGAGGCGCTGCTCCCGCACAGGACGCCGGACGCTCACAAGGGAGACTGCGGCCGGGTGCTCGCGATAGGCGGTTCGGTGGGGATGACCGGGGCGGCGGCGATGTGCGCCCAGGCCGCGCTGCGGTCGGGCGCCGGGCTCGTGACGCTTGCGGTGCCACGGAGCCTGAACGACATACTCGAGACCAAGCTGACCGAAGTGATCACGGTGCCTGTCGCCGAGACCCCTGAGAGGACTCTCGCCGTGGAGGCCGCTGCGGGATTGATCGAGGCGGCAAGAAGGTTCGACGCGGTGGCGCTCGGCCCGGGCATCTCGATGGCGAGCGAGACCGTGGCGCTGGTCAGGGAGCTCGTGCTCCACGTCGAGGCGCCGCTGGTACTCGACGCTGACGGGCTCAACGCGATGGCCGGGCATACGGGCCTCTTTCGCGACAGGAAGTCGCCGCTTGTGCTTACGCCGCACCCCGGCGAGATCGCAAGGCTGCTGTCCACGGACACCCGCTCGGTCCAGGCGGACCGCATCGCGACGGCAAGCCGGGCGGCCATGGACTGGGGGGCGGTCGTCATCCTGAAAGGAGCGGGGACGGTCATTGCCGAGCCCGGGGGGGATGTCTTCATCAACCCCACCGGGAACGCGGGCATGGCCTCGGCAGGCATAGGTGACGTTTTGACCGGCTGCGTGGTCTCTTTCCTGGCGCAGGGGCTGGGGCCGTTCTCGGCCGCGGTCGCCGGGGCATATTTCCACGGGCACGCGGGCGACCTCGCCGCGCAGATGGAAGGAATGGCCGGGCTGACGGCGGGAGACGTGATAAGGCACCTGCCGCTCGCCCTTCGCACCAATTCGGAAGAAAGGTGGCTGTGAATGAAGGAAGTGATGGTCGAGCAGGCGATGACGCCCGACCCGGTGACCGTTTCGCCGGACACGAGCGTAACGGACGTCGCGAAGTTGATGGTCGAGAAGAACATCGGCGGCCTGCCGGTGGTGGACGGGAGCGGCGATCTCGTGGGGATAGTGACCGAGAGCGACCTGATCGTGCAGGACACTGACGTGCGGTTCCCGTCTTTCGTCAGCTTCCTGTCCGGCTACGTGTTCGTCCCGGGCAGCCTGCACCGGTTCGACGAGAAGTTCCGCAAGGCGGTGGCGGCCACGGCCGGCGAGGTCATGACAGAGCGCGTAGTGACCGTCGATGCGACCGACTCCGTCGAGCACGCGGCCACGTTGATGTCGCACAAGAAGCTCAAGAGGTTTCCCGTGCTGAAGGACGGCAAGCTCGTCGGCGTGCTGACCATGGCCGACGTGGTCAAGTTGATCAGCCGGGACATACCGGTTGAAGGGACGGAGGAGTAGGGTGGCCGGAGCTCACGCGGAGGAAGGCGGGATCGTCAGGCCTCTCGTGGCGCGCGTCGACCTTCGCGACGTGATGCACAACGTCAGGTTTCTCAACGGGCTGACGCCCCCCTCGTGCAGGTTCATGGCCGTGGTGAAGGCGAACGCCTACGGCCACGGGGACGTCGAGGTGGCGAAGGCTGCCCTCGAGGCCGGCGCCGACGTGCTCGGGGTGGCCCTCGTCGAAGAAGGCATGAAGCTCAGGCACGCCGGCTTCACCTGTCCCGTCCACCTGCTCTTTGAGCCACCGCCGGCGGCCGCGCCCGGGGTTGTCGAGCTGGACCTCACTTGCTCCGTCTACACCACGGAGATGGCCGAAGCCCTGTCACATGCCGCGCTGGCGGCGGGCCGGGTCGCGCGCGTCCACATCAAGGTTGACTCGGGCATGCACAGGGTCGGCGTCGACCCCGCAGACGCGGAGGCTTTCGCGGCGCGAGTGGACGGCCTTCCCGGGGTAGAGCTCGAGGGGATATACACGCACTTCGCGGTGGCCAGCGAGCCGGACGACCCGTTCACGCTCGGGCAGATAGCCGTCTTCGAGAAGGCCTGCTCGCAGGTGGAATCCTCGCTCGGCAGGTCGCTGGTGAAGCACGCCGCCAACAGCGCCGGGATACTCGCGTTCCCGGACAGCCACTACGACATGGTGAGGGCGGGCATCGCGATGCTGGGTCTGCTGCCGTCCGATTGGTTCCTCGGCGTGAGCGAGCTGCGGCCGGCCCTGTCGTTCACCGGGGAGGTCGCCTTCGTGAAGCGGGTCCGGGCCGGAGAGGGGATCAGCTACGGGCTCAAGTACGCGCCGGGCGAAGACTCCTGGGTCGCGACTCTTCCCGTGGGTTACGCGGACGGGCTGTCCAGGCTTCTTTCGGGCAAGGCGGAGGTTCTGCTGGGCTCTTCAAGAAGGCGGATCGTGGGGACGATCTGCATGGACCTCTGCATGGTCGATACGGGGGAGACGGCCGTGCGCGCCGGCGATCCTTTCGTCCTTATCGGGACGGACGGGAACGACCGCATAACTGCAGAAGAGGTTGCCGATTTGATGGGAACGATCAATTACGAGGTGACGTGCATGATAAGTGCGCGGGTGCCTCGTGTGTTTATAAACCAGGACGGAAAGGGGACATGAGGATGAAGGTTTGCCCGAAATGCGGCGCGATCTGGGATGGCGAGCGCTGGGTCCCGGAGCCCGGCGAAGCCCTGCTCCGCGAGTTTGGCAAGAAGCAGCACTGCACGGAACTCTGCCCGGGAGACCTGCGAATAGAAAAGAAGCAGGTCGAAGGGGTGGTGACCCTCAAGGGTAAGTTCCTCGCGTCTCACAGGGAGGAGATCAACAACGTCGTCGCCCGTGTCGCGAGGGACGGACGGAAGCGCAACGTGGCGGCAAGGATCCTCGGCACAGAAGAGCAGAACGGCAACCTGGTCATTGAGACCACCGACGAGCACCTGGCGGAGCGGATGGGGAAAGAGGTGGAGAAAGCCTTCAAGGGGGCTCTCGAGATAAAGTGGCAGAAGAAAGACACATTTGCGCGGGTGACCTGGCAGCGCGACTGACACCAGCCCCGGGCGCGCGCCGGTGAGCGCAAACCACATCGATAAAGTCCGGGCGGCGCTCGCTAGCGACGCGCTGAACGGCCGCCTCTCATTCCTCGCGGACGCGGGCCCGGGAGTGTTCTACGCTTGCGGGGCCTGCATCCTCGAATCGGCGGCCGGCGCCGAGCCCGGCGGCATCCAGATCGCCTGCGCCCGCCCGACCGGTAAGGTCGCCGCGAGCCTCGCGGGCGAGACCGGCCTGTTTCCCGTCGAGCTCAAAGGATCTCCCGGCGTCCTCCACCTTTCAGGCAAGGGGGAGCGAGGCGTCACGCTACTTCCCATGCAGGGACCGGATATCCTGGCGTTCGTGAAGCAGGCGCCCTTCACGGTCCTCGGCATGGCTGTGGACATCGGCGGCGCGCAACCCTTCGAGGTCATAGACCCGCTCCGCGGGCTCGAGGACCTGGCCTCAGGAGCCCTCCGCTCGACCACTCCCTCGGCCCTCGCGGCAGTGCCGGCGAGCATGCTCTTCGCGGCGGGCGCAAGGAACGACTTCGGCCTCGAGGCGGACGCGGCGACGGTCTCAATGATGCGGGCGGCTGCGCCTGCCGTGCGAGGCATGAACCCGGTCAAAGCATGGGACTCACTCGCGAGGCTCTTCTCCGGCCGGCGGCTGTCGGATACTGCGACGTTTCTCAAGGATGTTGGCCTGCTGGGCGAGCTGCTTCCCGAGGTCGCCCGCATCTATGACGTGCCACAGAACTACTACCACCACCTCGGTGTCTGGGGGCACACTCTCGAGACACTTGACCGCCTCGATGAGATGATGGCCGACGTCCCGGCTCATTTCCGGGCGCACGCCGGGCGCATCGAGCGGCACCTCGCCCTGCCGGTCGAGGGGGGCATCGACAGGCGGTCGTTTCTGGCGCTTGCCGCGCTGATCCACGACGTCGGCAAGGCGGACACGATGACCGTCCTGGCGTCGGGCAGGATCAGGTTCCAGGGGCACCAGGAAGCGGGCGGCCGGCTAGCCGGCGCAATCGCTTTAAGGATGGGCCTCGGCACGCGGGGGAGGCGCCTGCTGTCGGGCATCGTCCGCGACCACATGCTGCTCGGGTTCATGATCAGGGAAGGCGAGTCTACCTCGACGCGTCTCCGGGCGGCGACTGAGCTCGGCGACCGGTGCATCGAGGCAGTCATGCTCTCGATCGCGGACAGGCTCGCCACCAAGGGGGAGGCGTCGACCGATAAAGGCCTCGGACTGTTCAGGCGCGTGGCCCTGCGGGTCCTCGGCGACTGGTGCTGGCTGAACGATTTCCCGCCGCTGGTGGACGGCCGCGAGGTCATGGTCCATGGCGGCCTCGCGCCCGGGCCGCTCGTGGGCGAGGTGCTGTTCAAAGCCCGGGTGGCCCAGAGAGAGTCCATCGTCTCGAGCCGCGACGAAGCCCTGGAATTCCTGGCGCCCGACTTTAAAGGTAGAATGGATGCGCGGGGCGCGGAAGGCCGGGCCCTCTAGTGTTCCGTCCCACAGATAGCTTGAAGCACCGAGAGCGTCGGGGCGGCGCGCCTGCAAGGCGCACGACCGAGTCGTACTCGGTGAGTACTCCGAGGGAGCGGAACGACGCAGGCGTGGATGCAGCGGTGCTCGAATGCCAGGATATCTGTGGGACGGAGCACTAGGCGCACCACCGCGCCTTTGACGCCAGGCCGTTCTCACCATGATCCCCGCACCGGAATGCCGCGGGCGACCGCGCGCTTTCAAAATATTAACGGCAGGGCCGGGCCCTGCGCGGCGGCTCCTGGGGAGAAAGCCAGGGAGTAATGGAAGACAACATAGGAAGCAACGGAAAAGTCGAAGAAGAGATCGAAGTCAAGGAGCGCAAGTCACACGGAGTGAGGAAGCTGCTGGTCGGGCTGGGGATGGCCGCCGCGGCGACGACCGTATCGAGGGTTGCGGCATCACGCCTGAGAAAGCGGCATGACCCCGAGGCTGGGGAGATCCTCTCCGAGCCTCTCGGCGAGAAAGGCCACTACGTGCGCAGCTTCGACGGCACGCGCATCTACTCCGAGGAAGTGGGGCAGGGGCCGACGCTTGTCCTGGTCCACGGGTACTTCTGCAACACCGACATGTGGCACTACCAGAAGAAACTGCTCTCCGACAGGTTCCGCGTCGTCTGCTTCGACCAGCGCGGCCACAGGAGAAGCGACTGCCCCGACGGAAAACCGTTCAGGCTGGACGACCTCGCGATGGACCTCAAAGCCGTGATCGACTCGTACGCCCCGAAAGAGCCGGTCATCCTTGTTGGCCACAGCATGGGCGGCATGTCCATCCTGAAATTCCTGAACCTGTACCCGGAGGAGATGGGCAAGCATGTCAAGGGAGTCGGACTGGTCGGCACGTCGAACGTGCCGCTGCGCTACGCCATGGCTGGAGGGGAAGCCCTCGGGTCGATTCAGAAGCCGGTGGTCGAGCCGACCTTCAGGTGGATCGCCCAGCACCCTCGCTTCGCCGACGGCGTCAAAGACGTGCTGGTGCACACCTCCCCGTTCCTGGTCGCGACGCGCTACCTGGGCTACGGGAGCGAAGCCTCCCTGACCCACTTGGAGTACATCGCCGAGATGGCGGAAAAGACCTCGATGAAGGGCGCCTGCCAGGCAGGCCTCGGCCTGATGTGCGAAGACGAGCCCACGAGCCTCGAGGGACTGAGGCGGTCGGGAATCCCCGTGCTCATATGGGTCGGCGAGAAGGACAAGCTAACCCGCCCCGTGATCTCGATCCAGATGAAAGAGCAGCTGCCCGCCGCGGAGCTGCGAATAATCCCGGATGCCGGACACCCGAGCTACCTCGAGGAATACCGGCTGTTCAACGATGCTCTCGAGGAGCTGGCGCGGAAGTCGTTCGCCGGCTGAGGACAAAAGAGGAGGGGCGATGCTGGGCACCATCAAGGTCGGGCACGCGGGAGACGAAGCGGCCCTGACGGGGTGTACGGTCTTCCTTCCGCCTGACGGCTGCGCCGCGGCGTGCGAGGTCAGGGGGGGCGCGCCCGGGACCCGCGAGACCGCGATGCTCAACCCCACCTTCACCGTCGAGTCGCCGAACGCAGTCCTGCTGACGGGCGGGAGCGCCTTCGGGCTGGACGCGGCGACAGGCGTGATGCGCTACCTCGAGGAACAAGGAGTGGGTTTCCCCACGCCCGGAGGCATAGTGCCCATTGTCAGCGCCGCGGTCATCTTCGACCTCGACATAGGCGACGGGCGCGTCCGCCCCGACGCGGAGATGGGCTACGCCGCCTGCCGGGCCGCCGTCATCGACGAAGAGCGCGAGGGCAGCATCGGCGTCGGCCTCGGCGCGAGCGTCGGGAACGTATACGGCCGCGCACGCTCGACCCGAGGGGGCTTCGGGATCTACAGGTTCCACGCCGACGGCTTCAAGATCGAGGTCGCCGGGGTGGTCAACGCCTACGGCGACGTGGTGGACGACGCCGGGCGCGTGCTCGCCGGCGTGCGCGGTGAGAAAGGCGGGTTTGTGGGCGCCGAGAAAGCGATCTGCAACGCCACCGGCCTGGCCCCAGGCTGCCTTCAGAACACGACGCTGGTGGTCGTGGCCACGAACGCCAGGCTGACCTGCTCCCAGGCCTCGAGGATCGCGAAGCAGGGCCACAACGGCATCGCGAGGGCCGTCAGGCCATCTCACACGCGATACGATGGCGACACTGTGTTCGTCCTCGCGACCGGCGAGGTCGAGGCGCCACTCGACGCTGTCGAAGCGCTGGCGGCGATGGGCACGGCGGAGGCGATAAGGTCGGCTGTCCTGCGCGCGGCGCCGGGCGGCGGCGTCCCCACAGCCGGTGACGTCCTAGGCACGTGATGCTTGCAAGCAGGTGACATGGACTTTTACGAAGTTCTTGAATCGAGATCGAGCACCAGGGAGTTCACGACGGAAGACGTGCCCGAAGAGACCGTGAACACCCTGCTCTCAAGTGCGGTCAAAGCCCCGACCGCCGGCAACCTGCAGCCGTGGAGGTTCGTCGTCGTGCGCGATCCAGGGGTGAAACGCCGCCTGTCGGACGTGGCGCTCAAGCAGCCGTACGTCGCCGAAGCGCCCGTCGTCATAGTCGTCTGCGCGGACCTGGAGGCCAGCGCCCACGGGTACGGCTCGCGCGGCGAAAACCTCTACGCGATACAGGATACCGCCGCGGCCGTGGAGAATATCCTGCTGTCCGCTGTCGCCGAAGGGATGGGCGCCTGCTGGGTCGGAGCGTTCGACGAGCAGAAGGCGAAAGCCGTGCTGGGCCTGCCTCAGAGCATCCGCCCTGTGGCGATGGTGCCTGTCGGGAAGCCCGCGGGGCCGCGGCGAAGGGCCGGCCGCGAGCCGTTCGAGAAGTACACGAAATACGTTTGAGAGGCCTCAAATGCCGATCTACGAATACAAATGCAAGGGGTGCGGGAAGAAGTTCGAGAAGCTCGTCCGCGGGCAGGAGAAGATCTGCTGTCCCTCCTGCGGCAAGAGCAAAGTCGACAAGCTGTTCAGCGTGTTCGCGACGAGGTCCGGGGACAAGTTCACGCCCTCGAGCGGCGGGGGCGGCTGCGGCGGGTGCTCCGCGTCCTCCTGTGACGGCTGCGGCAGCTCGTAACCCGCATTCTATCCGTCGAGGTGGCGCAACAGTTATCACACAAGGGCAGGTGGAGGGATGTACGAGGCCGAATCGCTCGAACAGCTTCGCGAGATACTTGGCGAGTGCACGCGGTGCCCGCTCCACGAGAGTCGCACGAGGCTGGTCTACGGGACCGGCGATCCCCGTGCGGACCTGATGTTCGTCGGTGAGGCGCCCGGACGCGCCGAGGACGCCCAGGGACTCCCCTTCGTGGGCCCCGCCGGCAAGCTCCTCGACGAGCTCCTCGGGCAGATAGGCCTCTCGCGCTCCGAGGTGTACATCGCCAACGTTGTGAAGTGCCGTCCCCCCGGAAACCGCGACCCGCTGCCCCTGGAGGTCGAGACCTGTCACCCGTTCCTCGCGGGGCAGATCAAACTGATACAGCCGAAGATCATCTGCGAGCTCGGCCGCATCGCCGCGGGCCTCATGATGGAGCGCACCATCCAGATCACCCGCATCCACGGCCAGAAGTTCATCGGGCCGGGTTACTTCAACGTCCCGGTGTTTCACCCCGCCGCGGCGCTCAGGGCACCCGCGACCATGCAGCTCTTGAGGCAGGACTTCCAGAACCTGAAGGAGTACCTCGCCGAGGAGCAGGCGCCGCCGCCCGCGACCGACCCGGAGCCCGAGCAGATGGGGCTTTTCTGAGTCCCCATGGGTGATCACCCGCCGGCCGACCTGGTCATCGAGAGCGCTTCGGGCGACAGGACGCTTCAGATCGGCGCGGTCATCGGGCGCTCGCTTCGGAGGGGGGACGTCCTGTGCCTCGAGGGCGACCTGGGGACCGGGAAGACGGTCATCGTCCAGGGGCTCGCCCGCTCGCTGGGCTACAACGGCAACGTGCCCAGCCCCACTTTCACCATCATCAACCCGTACCCTGAGATAGGGCTCTGCCACGTCGACGCCTTCAGGCTCGAGGGCGACACCGACCTCATCGACGCGGGAATTGAAGAATACCTGGACGGCGATTGGATCTGCGCCGTCGAGTGGGCCGAGAGGGTGCGCGGAGCCCTTCCCGGCCGCGTCCTGGAGGCGCGCATCGAGTTCGGGCCGGCGGAGGACGACAGGGTTATCCGGCTGGCCCCGCGAGGCTGGAACGGCCGGATGCCCGCGCTGGTCGAGGGGTTGAGGGAACATGCCTGACCACGGACGCCTGCACGCCACTCCTGAAGACCTTCTCCTCTGCTGGGACACATCGACGATGGACGGGTCCATCGTCCTCGCGCGTGAAGGAGAGGTGCTGGCCGAGACGCGTTTCAGGACCGTTAAAGGCCACGCCTCCTGGCTGATGCCGCTCGTCGCTTCGACTCTCGAGGGGATCGGGATAGTGCCCGGCGACATAGGAGCGGTGGCCTCGGGCATCGGCCCGGGCACGTACACGGGAGTGAAGGTCGGGGTCGCGACGGCGAAGGCGCTGGCTCTCGCCCTCGGCGTGGAGATGGTGCCGCTGCCCACGCTCGACCTTCTGGCAGCGCACGCGCCCGATGACGCGGGGCCGGTGCTCGCGGTCATGGGCGCGCACCAGGGCATGGTCTACCTCGCGGGCTACGCGGGCACGGGGGCTCTCCCCGAGAGGGTCACCGACTACGAGTGCATGCTGCCGGAGGGCGCCGGACGCCTGGCCGAGCTGCTCGGCCCGGGAAGGCTCACAGTCATCGGGCAGGCGCCCGACGAGCTGATGCGCTCGATCGCGGACGCGGGCGTGGAAGCTCTCCTGGCTGATGTGCCGTCGCCCGGGTTCCCCACGGGGCCGCGCATCGCAAGGATGGCGACAGGGATGCTCCTGGACGGCCTCGGGGTCGATCCCGTTCCGGTCGCGCCCATTTACCTGAAGAAGCCGGTCTAGGGCGGTGGGAGAACGATGACGCGGTACTGCGGATGCCTCATAAGGGAAATGGTCTTCGACGACCTGGACTCGGTGGTCGCCATGGAGAAGAAGATATTCGAGACGCCCTGGAGCGCCGACCTGTTCCGCTACGAGCTTCGCCACGACGAAAAGACCATCTACCTGGTCATCGCGAACGGTGAACGCCTGCTCGGCTACATAGGGGCGCAGGTCATCGGCCAGGAGATACACGTCACGAACATGGCGATTGAAGAGGAGTCCCGGCGGGGAGGCCTTGGCTCGGCCCTCCTGCTCGAGTGCATACAGATCGGGCTCGAGCGAGGGGCCCGCTGGGTGACCCTCGAGGTGAGGCGCGGAAACGACGAGGCCCTCACCTTCTACCGCGGGTTCGGGCTGGACGAGCTCGGCCTCAGGCAGGGCTACTACACCGACACGGGCGAGGACGCGATCATCATGGCGACGGGCGACATCCGCTCGCGCGCGTACACGGAGTTTCTCGAGGGCTTGACTGAGAAGCTCGCGAAAGCCGGTGGAGAGCAGTGTTAGTCCTCGGCATCGAGACGTCCTGCGACGAGTCGTCCGCGGCCCTGGTGGCTTCCGGCGGCGAGGTGCTCTCGTGTGTCGTGGCCTCGCAGATAGACCTTCACCGCGATTACGGCGGGGTGGTGCCCGAGATCGCGGCGAGGGCGCACGTCGAGTCGATCGCGGCGGTGGTCTCGGAGGCGCTCGCAGCCTCGGCGGAACGCCCGGGCCTTGTCGCCGTCACGGCCGGCCCCGGCCTCGTCGGCTCGCTCATTGTGGGAGTGTCCGCTGCGAAGGCACTCTCATGGGCATGGGGCGTCCCGCTCGTAGCGGTGAACCACCTGGTGGCTCACGCTTTCGCACCGCTGCTGGAAGGCTCGCTGCCGGCATTTCCGTTCCTGGCGCTCGTGGTGTCCGGCGGCCACACGCTGCTTGCGGAGGTGCGGGCCCTCGACGACATCGAGGTGCTCGGGCAGACGCGCGACGACGCTGTAGGCGAGGCCTACGACAAAGTCGCCAAGTTCCTCGGGCTCGGTTATCCGGGCGGGCCGGTCATCGACCGAATTGCCCGCGATGGAAACCCGCGCGCAATCGAATTCCCGCGCGCGATGATGAACAGCGGCGACTACGACTTCTCCCTCTCGGGGTTGAAGACCGCGGTGATAAGATACATGGCCAGGGTCGAAGCCGAGGGGCGCAACCGTCCTTCGAACGCCGACGTGGCCGCGTCCTTCCAGGCCGCGGCTCTCGAAGTGCTCGTGAAGAAGACGACCTCGGCGGCGCTCGGCCGCGGCCTGAGCGACGTCGTGATCGGTGGCGGGGTCGCGTGCAACTCCGCTCTGCGCGAGTCGATGGCGCGCGCCTGCGCTGAGCAGGGCCTCCGGCTGGTCCACACGTCGAGAGCGCTATGCACGGACAACGCCGCGATGGTCGCCGCCGTCGGGGGCTTGTGGTACGGGCAGGGATACACGTGGGGCCTGGACGCGGACGTCTACCCGAACCTCAGGATGGGCGAGCGGGTGCCCGGCGCGAGCCGCGCGGGCTGAGCGTCCCGGGCGAACGACCGTAAGGAGCCGAGCTTGAAGAAATACATTCTCGCCATAGACCAGGGGACGACCGGCACGACCTCCATGCTGTTCGACCGCGCAGGCTCGGTCCTCGCCAAGGTCAACAAGGAGTTCCCGCAGTACTTCCCGCAGGGCGGCTGGGTCGAGCACGACCCCGAGGAGATCTGGTTGTGCACGATGGCCACCGTCGAGGCGGCCCTGGCCCAGGCGTCCGTGAGCGCGAGCGAGCTCGCATCCATAGGCATCACCAACCAGCGCGAGACGGCTGTGTTCTGGCGCAAGGGCGGGATCGAGCCCGTGGGGCGCGCGATCGTGTGGCAGTGCCGGCGGTCGGCCGGGATCTGCGAGCGCCTCAAGAGCGAAGGGAATGAGGAGCTGTTCAAGGTCGCGACGGGCCTGGTGCTCGACCCCTACTTCAGCGGCACCAAGATCACGTGGCGGCTCGAGAACGACCCCGAGTTCGCGAAGCTTGCCAATGCGGGCGAGATCAACTTCGGGACGATAGACTCCTGGCTGCTCGCGCGCCTGACCGCGGGCGCCGTCCACGCCACAGATTATTCCAACGCGTCCCGGACCCTGATGTTCAACATACGCTCGCTTATCTGGGACGACAACCTGCTCTCCAAGCTCGGCGTGCCGAGGTCGATGCTGCCTGAGGTCCTGCCTTCGAGCGGCATCTTCGGGTACACCGACCCCGAGACTTTCTTCGGAGTGTCCGTCCCCATCGGCGGGATGGCGGGCGACCAGCAGGCCGCGCTCTTCGGGCAGGCGTGCTACCGCAAGGGCATGACCAAGAACACCTACGGCACGGGGAGCTTCGTGCTCGTCAACACGGGCGGCGAGCCGGTGAGCTCGAGCTCCGGCATGCTCACGACGATAGCCTGGGGCCTGGGCGGCGAAGTGACGTACGCCCTGGAGGGTTCGATATTCGTGACCGGCGCGGCGATACAGTGGCTCAGGGACGGCCTGCACCTCATCGACAACGCGTCGGAGAGCGGGCCGCTGGCCGAAAAGGCGCCGGACACGGGCGGCGTCTATTTCGTCCCGGCGCTCGTCGGGCTTGGAGCGCCGTACTGGGACCCGTATGCGCGGGGCGCGATACTGGGGATCACGCGGGGCACGACCAGGGAGCAGATCGTGCGGGCGACCGTGGAGGCGATGGCTTACCAGACCCGGGACGTGCTCGACGCGATGAAGTCCGACTCGGGGATCGAGCTCGCGACCCTGAGGGTCGACGGCGGCGCTTCCGTCATGGACGTCCTGCTTCAGTTCCAGGCCGACCTGCTGGGTATCGAGGTGCAGCGGCCGAAGGTGGCGGAGACCACGGCGCTAGGAGCGGCTTACCTGGCCGGGCTCGCCGCGGGCTACTGGGACGGCCTCGATGAGATCGAGCGGATATGGAAGGCCGAGAAGACTTTCGCCCCGGGGGCGGACAGCGAGACCATGGAGGCGAGGTACGCCGGCTGGAAGAAAGCCGTGAGCCGCGCCCAGGCATGGGAAGAGCACTGACGGAGACACTCCTTGAACCATAGCTATGACGTCGTGGTCGTCGGCGCCGGGTGCGCGGGCGCCCTCGCGAGCAGCAGGATCGCCTCGAACGGATTTTCCGTCCTGCTCGTCGACCGCAGGCGCGAGGCGGAGATCTGCCGCCCGACCCGCGACATAGTCGAAGAGGCTGCCCTGCGTGAGGCCGGCGTCGCGAGCGGGATCGACCTCGAGAGCCGGCAGGTCACCTCGGTCGAGGCGATCAGCCCCGACACTGCCACCAGCATTCTCCTGAAAGACGTGCCGCTTCGGGTCGTCGACAGGGGGCCGATCTGCCACAGGCTCCTCGATGAGGCGCGCGATGCCGGCGTCCAGGTGCTGACAGAGTGCGTCGTCGGGGCGGCCGAGGTGGACAGGGGTTTTGCGACCGGCGTTTCGACCGACAGGGGCTCGTTCTCCTGCAGGCTGCTGGTCGAGGCCAGCGGGCTCGAGAGGGTGCTGTGCCGGGACATCCCCAAGGGCATGGGAATACCCAGGAGGCTGAGGACCTCGGACCACGTTTCGGCGTACGTGGAGACGAGGCAGCTGAACGAGGACAGCCCGGGGATTCCCGCAGCGGGCACGGTCCGGTACCACCTCGGCCACTTCGGCGGCTTCAACTGGACGCACTTCGCACAGGACGGGACCATCGACGTCGGAACGGCCGTGCAGGACGTCAAGGGCGCGCCCGACCCGCGCGACATCGTTCTCGGCTACGTCAGGTCCAGCCCCCCGATAGGCGAGAAGGTCCTGCTGCGCGTAGGGGGCCGAGTGCCGACCCGGAGGCCACTGAGCACCATGGTCGCCAACGGGATGATGCTGGTCGGGGACGCCGCCTGCCAGGCCGCGCCTCTTCTCCTGAGGGGCATGGGCGGCGCGCTCGTGGGGGCCTTCATGCTGGCCGCGACTGCGGTGCGAGCGCTGCAGGCGGGCGACGTGAGCGCCGCGGGCCTCTGGTCCTACAATCACGATTACATGCATGCGCGCGGCGCGGACATGGCCGCGCTCGACTGCATGAGGCTGTTCATGCAGAAGCTCACCGAGAAAGAGTTCTCATGGTGCATGGCCCGCAAGGTGATCGACGAGAGCGCCATCTCAACGATGCTCACCGGCAAGCTCGCCGGGCGGCCCCCGGCCAGGATAAGGAGCTACATCAGGGGGTTCGGGAGCACGCCGCTCGACCTCCGCTACGAGAACACGATGCGCCTGGCCCACAAGGTGGCGGAGCACTACCGGTCCTACCCGAGGGCGCTCGAGGCGCCCGAGTTCGCCCAGTGGTCGGCCGAGGCGGAGTTCCTGTTCGAGGATGCCTGGAAGCTCTGAGCGCGGTCACGCCGCCGCAACTTCCCCTGAAAAGCCGCGCCAGACAGGACATCACTGTTGACTCCAGAAGAGAGTGCCGTATAATAGCGCATTAGCACTCTCTTCTCTGGAGTGCTAATTCATCAAGACAGACCGAGGAGGGAGATGGACATGGACCTGGAACCGTTGGGAGACCGGGTAATCGTCTCGCCTGATGAGGGCGAGGAGAAGACCGAGAGCGGCATCGTGATCCCCGATACCGCGAAAGAAAAGCCTCAAGAGGGAAAAGTACTGGCCGTGGGCCCTGGCAGGTATGAGGAAGGCAAGCTCATCCCGCTGGACGTCAAGGTTGGAGATAAAGTCATCTACTCGAAGTACGGCGGCACCGAAGTGAAGGTCGGGGGCAAGGAAGTCCTCATCCTCAGCGAGAGGGACATCCTCGCCAAGCGCAAGCCCGCCGGCAAAGCGAAGAAGTAGCGAAAGGGGATCAATAAGATGGCAAAGATACTTGAATACAACGAGGATGCCCGCAGGGCCCTCGAGGCGGGCGTAACCAAGCTCGCCGACGCCGTCAGGGTCACGCTCGGCCCCAAGGGACGCAACGTCGTGCTCGAGAAGAAGTTCGGCGCGCCGACCATAACCAACGACGGTGTGACGATAGCGCGCGAGATCGAGCTCGAGGACCCGTACGAGAACATGGGCGCGCAGCTCGCCAAGGAAGTCGCCACCAAGACGAACGACGTCGCCGGCGACGGAACGACCACGGCGACCGTGCTGGCGCACGCGATGGTCAAGGAAGGCCTTCGCAACGTCGCGGCCGGCGCGAACCCCATGCAGATCCGCAGGGGCATCGACAAGGCCGTCGAGATGGCCGTTGCCGACATCAAGAAGCGCTCCAAGGAGATCGAGAGCAAGGAAGAGATCGCGCGCATTGCGGCCATATCGGCCGATGACGAAGAGGTCGGGCGCATCATCGCCGACGCGATGGACAAGGTCGGCAAGGACGGCGTCATCACCGTCGAGGAGTCCCAGACGTTCGGCATCGAGTTCGACGTCGTCGAGGGCCTCCAGTTCGACAAGGGCTACCTGTCCATGTACATGGTGACCGACACCGAGCGCATGGAAGCGATCCTCGAAAACCCGTACATCCTCATCGCCAACCAGAAGATATCCGCGGTCGCGGACCTGCTGCCGATCCTCGAGAAGGTCATGCAGGCGGGCCGCCCGCTGCTCATCATCGCCGAGGACGTCGAGGGCGAGGCCCTCGCCACGCTGATCGTCAACAAGATCCGCGGGACGTTCGTGAGCGTTGCGGTCAAGGCGCCGGGATTCGGCGACCGCCGCAAGGCCATGATGCAGGACATAGCGATCGTCACCGGCGGCCAGATGGTCTCCGAGGAGCTCGGCATGAAGCTCGAGAACGTCACGCTCGACATGCTTGGTAACGCGCGCCAGATCAAGGTCAGCAAGGAAGACACGATCGTGGTCGAGGGCAAAGGCACGCCAAAGGACGTTGAAGGGCGCATAGCCCAGATACGCGCCGAGATCGAGAAGAGCGACTCGGACTTCGACCGCGAGAAGCTGCAGGAGAGGCTCGCGAAGCTCTCCGGCGGCGTTGCCGTCATCAAGGTCGGCGCGGCCACCGAGGTCGAGCTGAAGGAGAAGAAGCACCGCATAGAGGATGCTCTCTCGGCGACCAAGGCGGCAGTCGAGGAAGGCATAGTCTCGGGCGGCGGCGTTGTCCTGATCAACGTTGCGAACGCGATCAAGCCCCCCGCGAAGGCCGGCGAAGACGAGAAGACCGGCGCGGACATCGTCAAGAAGGCGCTCGTTGAGCCGCTCCGTCAGATCGCGACGAACGCGGGCCTCGAGGGCTCCGTCGTGGTGGAGAAGGTCAAGGACCTCAAGGACGGCATGGGCCTCAACGCGCTTACCGGCGAGTACGTGGACATGATCACGGCCGGCATCATCGACCCTGCGAAGGTCACGCGCTCGGCGCTGCAGAACGCGGCGAGCATCGCGGCCCTGCTGCTCACCACCGAGGTTCTCATCGCCGACAAGCCCGAAGAGGGCGGCGGCATGGGGATGCCAGGCGGAATGGGCGGAATGCCTCCCGGAATGATGTAAGCCAGGCATTATCGATAACAGAAAGCGCCCGCGATCCCGCGGGCGCTTTTTCATTTCGCTGTCGTTGAAGACAAATCACCTGCTGCTGGTGTAGGACGAGGAGATCGCCAGCAACCTGCCTGCCGCCATCCGCCGCGTCCTACATTAGGTCGTTCACTTTCCACTTTTACGTTCCACTTTTCCTAGGTGTATTGGGCCGAAGGCCGGCCGGGCGTGCTGATATACTTGTCCGGCAGCGAGCCATCAAGCGCGGAGGTCCGAAAATGGCTGATACGGTCTACGACAAGCTCGCCAGGCACCTCGACGAGAACATCGTGGGAGTGCCACCCACTCCGACCCTGGTGAAGATACTCGAGATACTGTTCCCGGGCGAAGAAGCCGAGGTCGGCCTGGCCATGACTTTCGAGCCGAAGACGCTCGAGCAGTGGAAAGAGGCGATTCCCGAGAAGGCCGCCTCCCTCCTGGAACTCCTGCCCGCTATGGCGCGCAGAGGCACTGTCTTCACCGAGCAGAGGCCCGGCAAAGAGCGTGTCTACAGGCTGCTCCCGAGCATCGTTGGATTCTCCGAGACGCCGTTCTGGGCCGGCGAGGACACCGGGATGGCCCGCGCGCTCTCCCCTCTGTGGCAGGAGTACTTCTTCGACAAATACGGCGAGGAGCTGGAGCGCGGGGTGCCCCTGGTCAGGGTCATCCCGATAAGCGACTCGCTGGAAAGCGAATCCGAGGTGCTGCCGTATGACGCTCTCAAGGAGAAGGTCGAGTCGTCGTCCTACGCCGCGGTCGCGCACTGCCCGTGCAGGCAGATGATGCGGTACACGGGCGGCGGGTGCGAACACTCGCTCGAGAACTGCCTCCATTTCGGCTCGATGGCGAGGTACATGGTCGAGCAGGGCATGGCGCGGCACATCGACTCGGAAGAGGTCATGAGGATCCTCAAGGAGACGACCGACGCGGGGCTCGTCCACGTCTGCGACAACATGCTTGGCGTGCTCACCACGGTCTGCTCCTGCTGCCCGTGCTGCTGCGCTTTTCTCAGGACGATGAAGCTCGGGCGCGACAGCCTGGCGCGCTCGAACTACGTTGCGGTCGTCGATGCCGGCGCCTGTGTCGGCTGTGAGGCGTGCGAGGACCGCTGCCCGGTCGCCGCCATCGTCGTCGACGAACACGATGTCGCCGTCGTGAACGCCGATGCGTGCATCGGCTGTGGCGTGTGCACCGCCTCGTGCGCCACCGAGACGCTGGCCCTGTCCCGCCGCGACGAGATCGCTCCTCCCCCCGAGCTCATGGAATTCGTGCAGGCCCGCATAAAGAAGTGACGGAAGGGACTCCGATTTGCGCGGGAGTACACCGACAAGGCCGTGAGCGACGGCCTGATACCCTTTGTAGGCAAGACGAGGCTCGACAACGTCCTCTACGGTGTCCGCGACAAGCACAAGCTCCTGACAGTCTGCTACTGCTGCGAGTGCTGCTGCATCAGCCGCTTCTCCCGCCTGGTCCCGATGAAGCACCTCGAGCCTGCGTTCACGCGCCTGCCCGGCATCGAGATCACCGTTTCAGAAGAGTGCACGGGCTGCGGCGAGTGCGGCGAGATCTGCTTCATGAAGGCGATCGACGCCCGCGTCTCTCACAGGTAAAAATGCAATAAGCGGTGACAGGCACTGTTATTGCGTTTCAGGCCCGGGACGGCGCCATATAACCCACTGGCAGCACTCGTCCCCGCCGGGCAGCGACTTCATCAGCTTCATCCCCAGCGACGGGTCGACCGCCGCGAGCCAGCTCTCGAACGTCGCGTTGTCGACGATGTCGCAGGGCACCTCGGTGTCGCGGCCTGCCTTCTTGAGGTTCTCCCACCAGGTGCACCGGCGCACCGTGAAGTTCGCCCTGTCGGCGGAGACGACGTCGCTCGCGCACTCGGTGCCGTCGATCTGGCAGAGCACGTCCAGCAGCTCGGTGACGGTTTCCAGGTCGGGCGGGTTCGCCGCGTCGAGGTCGAGGCCGAGCAGCCTCGCCGCCCTCTTGAGCATTATCTGCCCGTACTGCTTCCAGACCTTGATGTCGAGCTCGAGCGCCCCTTCGAACCCCAGGCTCTCCTGCGCCGCAAGGAACCAGAGCCCGTCAATGGCGGTCATGGCGCCCTGCCGCAGCTCGTCGATCATCCAGCCCTCTATGTCCAAGGTTGCCTCCTAGTGCTCCTAAAGCCCGGTACCGCTCAGGATGCGCACATTCTACAGGATGCGGCGCATGGCGGAAATGGATTTGCCGTACTTTGCCGGCCCGGCCGACCGTATTGCGCCATTTCCTTTACCACGTCCCGGCTACATGATTAAATATGGAAAACACGGCCCCCTAAACCCGCTATGGAGGTATTTTGGAAGTCGAAATCGGCATGGGGAAATCGGGACGGAGGGCCTACGGACTCGATGACATCGCCATCGTACCGTCACGCCGTACCCGAGATCCCGAGGACATTGACGTTTCCTGGCAGCTCGGCCCTTACCGCTTCGAGCTCCCGTTCCTGGCGTCAGCCATGGACGGAGTGGTCGACCCCGCGATGGCGATCGCCGTGGGAAAGATGGGCGGGCTGGGCGTGATCAACCTCGAAGGGCTGCAGACGCGCTACGAGGACCCGGTGCCGGTCCTCGAGGAGATCGCGTCGCTCCCCAAGAACGAAGCGACGCGCGGGATCCAGCGCCTCTACCAGGAGCCGATCAAACCCGAGCTCATCGGGCGACGCATCGCCGAGATAAAAGAGTCGGGCGTGGTCACCGCCGCCAGCCTCACCCCACAGCGGGTCGAAGAGCTGCACCCGTACGCTCTGGAAGCCGGGCTTGACCTCCTGGTCATCCAGGGCACGGTGGTGAGCGCCGAGCACCTGTCCGAGACGCGCGAGCCGCTGGATCTATACAAGTTCATCTCCGACCTCCGCGTTCCGGTCGTGGTCGGGGGTTGCGCATCCTACCACACCACGCTGCACCTCATGCGCACCGGCGCCGTCGGGGTGCTTATCGGCGTAGGGCCGGGGCACGCGTGCACGACCAGGGGCGTCCTGGGCATCGGGGTCCCGCAGGCCACGGCGCTGGCCGACGCGGCGGCGGCGCGGGCCCGCCTCATGGAGGAGACCAGCCACTACGTGTGCGTCATCGCCGACGGCGGCATCCGCACGGGCGGCGACATCGCCAAGTGCATCGCATGCGGCGCTGACGCAGTGATGATCGGGGCTCCCATCGCGAGGGCGAAAGAAGCCCCCGGGCGAGGGTTCCACTGGGGCATGGCCACGTTCCACCCCGAGCTGCCGCGAGGCACGAGGGTGGAGGTCGGACAGGCCGCGTCCCTCCAGGAGATACTCAAGGGGCCGGCCCACGAGAACGACGGGACTTTCAACCTCTTCGGAGCGCTGCGGGTCTCGATGGCGACCTGCGGCTACGCGACCCTGAAGGAGTTCCAGCGCGCCGAGGTGATGGTCGCGCCTTCGCTCCAGACGGAGGGCAAGTCCATCCAGCGCAGCCAGGAAGTCGGGATGGGGTGACGGACGTTGCGGACTCCGTCCGCAACGGGAGGAACATAATAATTCGTTTAGCAGGAGTGATGGCTGGAGGTCTGATTGACTGTTACTAGTGAACAATCCGTTCTCGTAATCGACTACGGGGCCCAGTACGCGCAGCTCATCGCCAGAAGGGTGCGCGAGTGCAAGGTCTTCAGCGAGATCATCCCCCACGAGACGTCGATCGAGGACATAAAGAAGAAGAACCCGAGCGGGCTGATCCTGTCCGGCGGCCCGATGAGCGTGTACGAGGAAGGCGCCCCGGCGATCGACCCCGCGCTGTTCGACCTCGGCGTGCCGGTGCTGGGCATCTGCTACGGCATGCAGCTAATGGCCATGAACCTCGGGGGAAAGGTCGAGCCGACCGGCATCCGCGAGTACGGCAAGACCGAGATGTTCGTCACTGACGAGGGCGTCCTGCTCGACGAGCTGCCCCTCGAGCAGACGGTGTGGATGAGCCACGGTGACACCGTGACGGCCGCGCCGCCAGGCTTCAAGGTCATCTCGCACACGGGCGTGTCGCCGGTCGCTGCGATGGAGGACACGAAGCGCCGGCTCTTCGGCGTGCAGTTCCACCCGGAGGTCGTGCATACGCCGGCTGGCATGGAGATCCTGAAGAACTTCCTCTACCGGGGCTGCGACTGCCTGCCCACCTGGACCATGTCGTCCATCATCGAGGATTCCGTGGCCGACATCCGCGAGCGGGTCGGCGGTGAAGAGATAATCTGCGGCCTGTCGGGCGGCGTCGACTCGGCGGTCGCCGCGGTGCTCGTTCACAAGGCGGTAGGCGACCAGCTCACGTGCGTGTTCGTGGACACCGGCCTCATGAGGATGAACGAAGCCGACGAGGTCGTCGAGACGTTCGGGCGGCACCATAAGATGAAGCTCATCCACGTCGACGCGACCGAGCGGTTCCTGAAGAAGCTGGAGGGCGTAGAGGACCCCGAGGTCAAGCGCAAGACCATCGGGGCGGAGTTCATCCGGGTCTTCGAGGAAGAGGCAGTGGGCTTGAAGGACGCCAAATTCCTGGTGCAGGGCACGCTCTACCCTGACATCATCGAGAGCGGCACCAAGGACGCGGCGCGCATCAAGTCGCACCACAACGTGGGCGGCCTCCCCGATGACATGAAGTTCCAGCTCATCGAGCCCCTGCGGGCGCTCTTCAAGGACGAGGTGCGCGCGGTTGGCGAGGAGCTGGGCCTGCCCGAGGAGATAGTGTGGCGCCAGCCGTTCCCCGGCCCGGGGCTGGCAGTACGCATAATCGGTGAGGTCACCAAAGAGCGCGTCGACATCCTCCAGCTCGCGGACGCCATCGTCATCGAGGAGATCAAGCGCGCGAACCTGTACCGCGAGATATGGCAGTCCTTCGCCGTCCTTCCGTGCATCAAGTCCGTCGGCGTGATGGGGGACGGGCGCACGTACGCCTACCCGATCGTCCTCCGCGCCGTGACGTCCGAGGACGCCATGACCGCCGACTGGGCGCGCATTCCGCACGACGTTCTCGAGCGCATCTCGAGCCGCGTGATAAACGAGGTCAAGGGCGTCAACAGGGTTGCTTACGACATCTCGAGCAAGCCGCCGAGCACCATCGAATGGGAGTAGTCCCGGCTCAATGACCCCCATCAGCAGCACAAGCCACGACTACCTCGACGACCTGAACCCGCCCCAGCGCGAGGCGGTTGAGCACATGGGCGGGCCGCTCCTCATCATCGCCGGCGCCGGCAGCGGCAAGACCCGCGTTCTGACCTACCGGATCGCCCACCTGATCCACGCCCACAGGGTGAGCCCCTGGGACATCCTGGCCCTTACGTTCACGAACAAGGCCGCGGGCGAGATGAAGGACCGCGTCGGGCGACTGGTGGGCGTCGGGTCGCGGGACATGATGGTCGGGACATTCCACTCCTCATGCGCGCGCCTGCTGCGCCGCGAGGTCGCGCCGCTCGGCTACACGTCCAACTTCTCCATCTACGACGAGATCGACGCGGTCAGGCTGATCGGCCAGTGCGTGGAGGACCTTGGGCTCGACAAAAAGTCCTACCACCCGCGCGCGCTCAAGGGCGTCATCAGCCGGGCGAAGAACGAGATGATCGACGAGGAGACGTTCGCCGACCGCGTCGAGGGCGACTTCTTCATGGAGGTCGCGCTGCAGGTCTACAGGCGCTACCAGGAGCGGCTGCGCGCCAACGACGCGCTCGACTTCGACGACCTGCTCCTCGTGATGGTGAACCTCTTCGAGCTCTATCCGGCGGTGCTCGAGAAATACAGGCAGAGGTACACGCACGTGCTGGTCGACGAGTACCAGGACACGAACGTCGTCCAGTACCACCTCGTGAAGATGCTCGCCGAAGAGCACCGCAACCTTTGCGTGGTGGGCGACGACGACCAGGGCATCTACTCCTGGCGCGGCGCGGACATCCGAAACATCCTGGAGTTCGAGAAAGACTACCCCGACGCGCGGGTCATCAAGCTCGAGCAGAACTACCGTTCCACGGGACAGATCCTGACCGCCGCGGGCAACGTGGTGGTGAACAACACCGGCCGGAAGCCCAAGACGCTTTGGACCTCCAACCCGCCCGGCGAGAACGTCCGGTATTACATGGCCCCCGACGAGCACAGCGAGGCTGGCTTCGTGTGCTCCGAGGTGGAGGGCCTCGCGAGCGCCGGCAAGACCTACAGCGACGTCGCGGTCTTCTACCGCACCCACGCCCAGTCCCGCGTCCTCGAGGAGCAGCTCGTGAGGATGGGCCTTCCTTACAAGGTCTTCGGCGGCACGAGATTCTACGACAGGCAGGAGATCAAGGACATCGTCGCCTACCTCCGCGTGCTGGCCAACCCGCGCGACGAGGTCTCGCTCCGGCGCATCGTCAACGTGCCGACGAGGGGAATCGGCAAGACGACCATCGCGGCCCTGGACGAGTACGCGCGGCGCAACGGCGTCGGCCTGATGGACGCGATGAGGGACGCCGGCGAGGTGCCGGGTCTGTCACCGCGAGCGGTCAAGAGCATCTCCGCGTTCGTGGGGATCCTGGACTCGCTTGCCGCTTCCGCCGCCGCCGCTGACATCGACGACCTGCTCGAAGAGGTCTGGAGCAAGACAGGCTACATGGCGGACCTCGAGGGCCAGAAGACGCTCGAGGCGACCGGCCGCATCGAGAACCTGAAGGAGCTCCACGGGGTCGTAGCCGACTTCCGCGAGGAGTACGGCACGGCGACCCTGGAGGACTTCCTTGAGCGCGTGGCCCTTGTCAGCGATACCGACGAGCTGGACACCAGCGCGGGCTACGTGTCGCTCATGACCTTCCATAACGCCAAGGGGCTCGAGTTCCCGGTCGTGTTCATGGTCGGGATGGAGGAAGGGGTCTTCCCGCACATGCGCTCCATGGAGGACCTGGACGACCTCGAGGAGGAGCGCCGCCTCTGCTACGTCGGCATGACCCGCGCTCGCGAGCTCTTATACTTGACCCATGCGGGTACGCGCAGCCTCTGGGGCGGCATCTCCATGAACCCGATGTCGCGCTTTCTGCGCGAGATACCCGACGAGTTCATCGACGTGGTCGCCTTCGAGCGCCTGGACGCTGCCCCCGCGACCGAGAGGCTCGACGTGAAGCCGGGGGACACGGTCATCCACGCGAAGTGGGGCGCCGGGAAGGTGCTGTCGATCGAGGAGCTTGAGAATGACCAGGAGATAACGATAGAGTTCGCCACCGTCGGCAAGAAGAAGCTGCTCGCGAGCTTCGCGCCGATATCGAAAGCCTGAGACCGCTCCATGAACTGTGCCGGCTAAAAACCCTGCCCGCAAATGTTCGGCAACGCGCCGTTCTGCGCCACCAGCAACCATTGCCCGTTCACGTATTTAAGCTTGATCACGAGCCCTGACTTCATGTAGCCGGCCAGATTCCTGCGCATCGTCAGCCCCGCCCTGGTCATCTGGATGGACATGTCCACGACACGTATCGAAGCGTCCGAAGGGGTCTGGCTCACAGTCCTCATCTGAGGGTCATAGTAGTTGAAGGTCACGCCAATCTGAAACGCTTCAGACAGTTTTGCCATGCCTGCGTCGCTAGGCTGCGAACCGGGGGCGAAAAGCTCTTTGATAGTGGAGGGGTCACCGGCCGGCAGGAGATCGAAGTACTTGGCGACAGCGATCTGTGGTCTGGTGACGACCGTGACTTTCTTGCCGGACTTCAGGAAGTAGATGCCTGCGGACACGGCGATGACGATAAGGCCCGCCACTATGACTGCGATCAGCTAGGCGGGGAACCGTCTTTCGCGTTTCCAAGGGTAGGCACGCGAGTCGGACGGCTGAACTTCCGTGGATCCGGACTGAGATGGGCCGAAGCCGTAAGGACCCGTAGGCGGCGCCTGGGACGGCTCCTTGTGGCCGGGCTGGGTCGGGTCCTCGCTCACGTGACCTCCAACCTGAATGACCGCTCAGATGCCGGGCGTGGAAATGCTCGGCAGCGAGCTGTTCTGGGCGTTCATGAGCCACTGGCCGTTGATGTTCTTCAGGTTGATCAGCATCTCTTTGCCGCCCATGTAGTCCGAAATGTTCTTGCGCACCGACTGGCCGCCCATCGAGACGGCAACCGTTATGTCGACCAGCTGCACCTGTGCCTCGGTCGCGTTCTGACTGATCGTCTTCAGCTTAGGGTCCGTGTACTCGACCTTGGCGCCGTAAGAGTTCATCTTAGACAGCAGCTGCAGGTTCGCGTCGCTCGGCTGCGCGTCGGGGGTAAATAGCGCCTTGATCGCGGCGACGTCACCGGAGGGCAGGATCTCGAAGTACTTCGCGACCGTCGCCTCGGGGCCGCTCGCGATTGAAGAACCGGAGCTCTTGTTGAACTTCAGGAAATAAACGCCGGCGGCCACAGCGATCACTACGAGGCCGATGACGATTATCACGATGAGTGCGGTCGGGAATTTCTTTCCGCCCTTTTGCCTGCCGCCGGCGTGTCCGTGCGGGTTTATCGGTGGTGGGCCCTGGGGCATCCCGCCCGGCGGAGGACCGTAGCCGTACGGGCCTCCAGACGGCGTGGCGTCAGGTCCCATGTAAGGCGGCTGCGCGGGCGGCCCGACAGGGGCGGCATACTGGGCCGGGGGCGCGTACTGTGGAGGCCCGGCGGCCCGGCGGAGTCCACTCGGGAGGAGCCTGCGGGACGCTCTGCGGCGGGCCCGGCGCTTGCATCTGCGGGGGCGCGTATGGCACCCCTTGCTGTGGAGCCTGCGGTGGGCGCGGGGGCGCCGGCGCCCGGCCGCCCATGCTGGCCGGCCGCGCGGGCCCGGCTTTCAGCTTGAGGCCGCAGCCTGGACAGGAACCGCTACCGTCCGGGATCTCTCCTCCGCAGCGAGCGCAATGCAAAATGCTACTCCTTTCAAGCACAAAATCTCACAGAATAATACCACCGGGACGACCCGGTCGGTGAACTCGACGCTCTCACTCACTCTTAACGGGAAAGTGGCGGATTTTGTGACCCTCGCGATGTTCCGGCCGGGCGCCGCGCCTCGTTTGAAGTTTGAATCGGCGTGTGATAGTTTTGAAAACCGGCTGGCCGAGAGCCCGCCTTGTTTTTTTGACCGGGCTGTATACCCCAAGGAGACACGAATGGATTTTGACCTGACCGAAGAACAACAGATGTTCAAAAAGATGGTGAGGGAGTTTGCGGACGCGGAGATCGCACCCGTGGCCGAGGAGCTGGACATCAAGGGCGAGTATCCCTACGCAATACAGAAGAAGATGGCGGAAATGGGTCTCTTCGGTCTGCCAATCTCTGAGGAGTACGGCGGCTCCGGAGCCGACCTGCTGACTTATGCCATCGGCGTCGAGGAGATCGGCCGCGTATCAGCGTCCCTGAGCATATCGATGGCGGCGCACACTTCGCTGTCCTCGCTCCCCTTGTATTACTTCGGGACCGAGGAACAGAAGCAGAAGTGGCTTGTCACTCTGGCGACAGGGAAGGGCCTCGGAGCGTTCGGCCTGACAGAGCCTGAGGCGGGCTCCGACGCTGGCGCCACCAAGACGACCGCCGTGCTCGACAACGGGGAGTGGGTCATCAACGGCACCAAGTGCTTCATCACCAACTCCGGCACCGACATCTCTCTCATTGTCACGCTCACGGTTGTGACGGGGGAGAAAAACGGCAAGAAAGAGATCAGCAACATCATAGTGCCGAACGGCACGACGGGCTTCGACGTGGCCCCGAGTTACCGCAAGATGGGCTGGCACTCCTCGGACACTCACGAGCTGTCGTTCACTGACTGCAAGGTCCCCGAGGAGAACCTGCTCGGTGACAGGGGTGCGGGTTTCAAGGCGTTCCTCAAGTGCCTGGACTGCGGCCGCATCGGTGTCGCGGCGCTCTCCGTGGGGCTCGCGCAGGGGTGCCTGGAGGAGTCGGTCAAGTACGCGAAGGAGCGCAAGGCGTTCGGCCAGCCGATCGGCAAGTTCGAGGCGATAAGCTTCATGTGCGCCGACATGCTGATGGAGATTGAGCTCGCGAGGATGGCCACGTGGAAGGCGGCATGGATGAGCGATGCCGGCCGCCCGTTCACCAGGGAGGCGGCCATAGCCAAGCTGTTCGCCTCCGAGGCCGCGATGAGGGCGGCGAGCAACGCGGTACAGATCCACGGTGGTTACGGTTACATCGAGGACTACCCGGTGTGCCGTTACTTCCGCGACGCGAAGATACTCGAGATCGGCGAAGGGAGCTCGGAGGTCCAGAGGATAGTCCTGTCCAGGCAGCTCGGGCTCTAGGCGCTGCAGCGGGCATGGCACTTTATTTCATCACCCAAGGAGGTTGATCGATTTGACTGAGACAGTGATCGTTGGTATGGCGAGGACGGCTTTCGGGCGGCTCGGCGGGACCCTGGCGGACGTGCCGGCCGTCGATCTCGGCGCGGCGGCCATCAAAGAGGCCGTGGCGAGGTCGACTGTCGACCCCGCGATGCTCGACTACGTGATAATGGGCGAGGTCATCACCGGCGGCGTCGGGCAGATGCCCGCGAGGCAGGCTTCACTGAAGGCCGGCCTTCCGATGGAGTTGCCAGTGATCAACGTCAACAAGGTCTGCATCTCGAGCATCAGCGCGCTCGTGATGGCCGACCAGATAATACGCTGCGGCGATGCGGACATCATCGTCACCGGCGGTATGGAGTCGATGAGCCAGGGCTGCTACTACGTTCCCAAGGCGCGCTTCGGCTACCGCATGGGCAACGGCAAGCTCATCGACGGCATGGTCCACGACGCCCTGTGGTGCGCGATAAACGACTGGCACATGGGCGAAGGCACCGACCGGGTTGCCGAGGAGCTCGGCACGACCCGCCAGGAGCAGGACCTGTGGTCGGCCCGGAGCCAGGAGCGCGCGGCCGCGGCGCAGAAAGCCGGCAAGTTCGCGGAAGAGATCGTCCCCTTTGAGGTCAAGGTCAAGAAAGAGGTCAAGCTCTTCGACCAGGACGAGCACATCAGGCCGGAGACCACGCTGGAGTCTCTCGCGCAGCTCCGCCCCGCATTCCGCAAGGAAGGTACGGTGACGGCGGGCAACGCGTCCGGCATCAACGACGGCGCGTCCTGCATAGTGGTGGCCTCGAGGAAGAAGGCGGAAGAGCTGGGGCTCGACATCCTCGGGTCCGTCGCCTCGCACGCGATGGTCGCCGACAGGCCGGGTTACCTGGCGATGGTCCCCGGAAACTCGACGCGGTTGGCGCTCAAGAAGATCGGGCTGGAGCCCGACCAGTGCGACCTGTTCGAGATAAACGAGGCTTTCGCGGCCGTGTGCTGGCACTCGGCGAAGATGCTCGGCCTCGATCCCGAGACGGCGGAGAACATCAACGTCAACGGCGGGGCCATCGCGCTCGGCCACCCCGTCGGGGCGAGCGGCTCGCGCATCGTGATGAGCATGGTAAACGAGCTCCGCAGGCGGGGCGGCGGGTACGGCGCCGCGTCCATATGCGGCGGCGGCGGCCAGGGCGACGCGGTCGTAGTGAAGGTGGAATAACAGCTTAAAGCTTGAGGGAAAAGCATCCAAGGAGGAGGGTAAATGTTTCAGCTGAGTGAAGAGCAAAAAATGTTCCAGGAGTCGATAAGGCAGTTCGCCAAGGACGTCGTCGAGCCGCGCGCGGCCGAGATCGACGCCAAGGGCGAGTTCCCGTGGGACATGGTCGAGAAACTGAAAGAGAACGGCTTCATGGGCCTGCCGTTCGCCGAGGAGTACGGCGGAGAGGGCGCCGACCTGCTGACCCTGTGCGTGGCCATCGAAGAGCTCGCGAAGGTCTGCGTCAACACGTCGCTCATCATCGGCTGCCAGGAGCTCGGCTCCACGCCGATCAAGCTCGGGGCGAACGACGAGCAGAAGAAGAAGTACCTGCCCCCGCTCGCGGCGGGTGACAAGCTCGTCGGATTCGGCCTCACCGAGCCGGACGCTGGCTCGGACGCCGCGGCCATGAAGTCGCGCGCGGTCAAGAAGGGCGACAAGTACATCATCAACGGCACGAAGTGCTTCATCACCAACGGCGGTGTCGGCGAGATCTTCTCGGTCTTCGCGATGACCGACCCCGAGAAGGGCGTAAAGGGCATCTCCGCCTTCATAGTGGAGAAGGACTTCCCCGGCTTCTCGGTGGGCAAGCACGAGGACAAGATGGGCATCAGGGGCTCGTCCACCACCGAGCTCATATTCGAGGACATGGAAGTACCGGTTGAGAACCTGCTCTGGCAGGAAGGCAAGGGCTTCAACCTCGCGATGATGACTCTCGACCGCACTCGCTCGTCGATCGGCGCGCAGGGCCTTGGCGTGGCCCAGGGAGCGCTCGACGTGGCGACGGCTTACATGAAGGAGCGCGTGCAGTTCGGACGGCCGATCGCGATGCTGCAGGGCCTCCAGTTCATGGTCGCCGACCTCGCGATGCAGGTCGAGGCCGCACGCTCTCTCGTCTATCGCGCGGCGTGCGCGGTGGACCACGAGGAGCCCGGCTTCAGCGCGCTGTCCGCGATGGCCAAGTGCTTCGCGACCGACACAGCGATGAAGGTCACCACCGACTGCCTGCAGCTTATGGGCGGCGTCGGCTACATGAAGGAATACCCGATGGAGCGCATGATGCGCGACGCGAAGATCACCCAGATCTACGAGGGGACGAACCAGGTCCAGCGCGTCGTGATCTCCCGCGCCCTCCTCGGCAAATAAGAAATAACGCAAAGAGGGGTCAGACCCCTTTTTGCATTACGGAAGAAAAAGGGCCGTGGCTTGAAGCCGCGGCCCTTTGTGTTGCCTGACAGCAGGGCTCAGTCGTACTTGACGTACGTGCCGATCCGCTCGATCGTCTTCTCGACGAAGTCGGGGTCGGTGAGCGTCACCTTTATCGCGTCGCGCGGGCAGACCGTCGCGCAGCGCCCGCACGCCCGGCAGTACTCCGAGATGACCGCGCGCTTGTCTTTGATGGTTATCGCCTCGATGTAGCAGTGCTCCGCGCACTCCCCGCAGCCCTTGCAGTCGTCGGTGACCTCGATCGTCACGCTCTCCAGCGGCGGGAAAAGCGGCTCGACCTTGCTTATCGGCAGGTGCCTGATGTTTCGCGTGATGCAGCAGCACTCGCAGCAGAAGCACACCGTGACCAGGCGGTGCCGGTCCTTGATGGAGAACAGGGCGTTGTCGATCCTGGCCTTGCCGATGATGGGCACCAGCCCCGCGTCCACGGCTTTCCTCGCGATCTCTTTGGCCTCGTCAACGGTCACCTCATGGCTGACGTCAGGGTTGCCCTCGAGCGCTGAGTCTCCCATCAGCAGGCAGCCGATCTCGTGGGGATAGTCCTCGCAGCGGTACGCGACCCGGCAGCCGCAGTAGTCGAACAGGACGCGGTGCGATGCCTTCTCGATTATGCCGTCCAGGACCGCGAGCGGCATCGGCGTGTCCTCGGGCATCTCGATGTCGGCATTGATAGGCAGCCAGCGCATGTCGGTCTTCTCGGGCTTGAGCCAGGGGTGCCGGGACATGCCGGGCAGCCAGGTGACCTTGAAGGCCATGCCTATGGCGTCGAGCGCGCGCCTGATCGTCTTCGGGTCCCTCTTCGCCGCGATGCGGTTCGTGATCCTGCTTGCCATCAGACCTCCCGTGGTCGCGTCCCCTGCTTAAGAATCGTCCTCCGGCCTGGCGGCCAGCTCCGCCCGCCAGCGCGCGAGGCGCGCCCCTATCTCTTTCTCGAAGCCCTGGTCGCTCGGGTGGTAGTACGTCCGGCCGGCGAGCTTCTCGGGCAGGTGCTCCTGCTCGACGATGTGGTCGGGGAACTTGTGGGCGTACTTGTAGCCCTTACCGTATCCTATGTCTTTCATGAGGCGCGTCGGCGCGTTGCGGATGTGAAGAGGGACCGGCAGGGCCCCGTACTTCCTGACGTCCGCCTTCACCTCGCCGTATCCTGCGTAGAGCGCGTTGCTCTTCGGCGCGGCTGCAAGGTATGTCACCGCCTGCGCGAGGGCTACGTCGCACTCGGGCATGCCCACGAAGTGGCACGCCTGCATCGCCGCCACGCAGATCAACAGCGCCCGCGGGTCCGCGTTGCCCACGTCCTCCGAGGCGAACCGTATCAGCCTGCGCACGATGTAGAGCGGGTCCTCGCCCGACTCGAGCATCCTTCCCAGCCAGTACAGCCCTCCGTCGGGGTCGGAGTCTCGCAGCGACTTGTGGAGCGCGCTGATGAGGTTGTAGTGCTCCTCGCCCTGCTTGTCGTAGAGGAGGGTCTTCTCCTGGGCGACTTTGAGCACTGTCTCATACGTCACGTGGTCCTCGCTGCGCTCCCGCGCCATGAACGACGAGAGCTCGAGGAGGTTGAGCGCGATTCGCGCGTCGCCGTCCGCGATGCTCGCCATCGTGTCTATCGCGGCGTCGTCGACCTCGAGGCCGAGCCCGCCCAGGCCGCGCTTCTCGTCTGCGAGAGCCCGTCGGACGATGTTGCGCAGGTGCTCCGGCTCGAGTTGCTTAAGCACGTACACTCTAACGCGCGACAAGAGGGGCGATATCACTTCGAAGGACGGGTTCTCAGTGGTTGCCCCGATGAGGATTATCGTGCCGTCCTCGACGTGGGGGAGGAACGCGTCCTGCTGCGCCTTGTTGAAGCGGTGTATCTCGTCGACGAACAGGATCGTCCGCCGGCTGTTGTACTTGCGCCTGTCGCGTGCCTCGGCGATGACCTTGCGAAGCTCGGGCACCCCCGAGGTCACGGCGCTGAACTTGACGAAGTCGGACTGCGTCGCGTTTGCGATTATCCGGGCGAGGGTTGTCTTGCCGGACCCCGGAGGCCCCCAGAAGATCATCGAGGATATCTGGTCTTCCTCGATGGCTACGCGAAGGGGCTGGCCGGGGCCGACGATATCGTCCTGCCCCTCGAACTCGTCCAGCGTCCGAGGTCGCATGCGCTCCGCGAGCGGAGTGCCGGCGAGGTCCTCGGCCGGCTGGTCGAAAAGGCCGTCCTGTTCAGCGCTCAACCGGCTTGCACCCCCTCACAAAATCGTCGAGTGAATTGAATGCGATCGACTCGCGCTCGTGGATCTCCAGCGCCATTGGGTGAGCAAGCTCGACCGCGCGACCGCCCTCGCCCGAGTTGTCCTTGAATATTAGTGAGAGCCCGGTCCACCGGTCGCCGATGCCGACGAACTCATCGCCGATCGGCGCGAGGCCGCTGAAGCCGTCCAGGGCCGACGCCTCCTGGAGAAACCTTCCGTACATGCGCCTGAAGTTGCCGCCGTATCCGGTGCCGCCCTTCTCGGCGCTGACGTATACGGTCTTGCACAGCAAGCTCAGCATCTCGGCGGACATCTCCCGCGGGTAAGCCGGCATGTCGGCGACGAACTCGCCGAGGCCGGTCGTGCCGAGCCCGACCTTCGCGTCGCCGAACTCGAATGAGGCTTCTTCAGCACGCAGCCCGACGTTCTGCCTGACGGCGCTCGCTATCGAAGCCTTGACAGCCACCCCGGTCGGCGTGAGCCGCCCGGGGACGTCGAAGCGGTAATATGCATTGTCGGCGGGGCGGGGGAGGTACGCGGCGGACCGCGCCTCGGCAAGGCTCGCGAGCGAGCACTCCTGGATCGTGTCCCTGTCGTTGTCGGCCACGAAAGCCACGCGTGCGTCGTCGTCGTACCCCACCAGGATTATCCGGTGCGCGCTGAAGTGGCGTTTCGCCCGCAGGTAGTCGAGGTAATAAACGTCGGCGTGCACCATGGCCGGGGTTCCCTCGTCGAGCATCTTCTTAACCGCGAGCCAGGCTTCGTCGCCCGCCGTGCCCGTGACGAGCTCCATGCCCACGCCGAGCCGCTCGCAGAGGTTCTGCTCGAGGTCGTGCGACCTGCCCCCGATGTATACCGGCGGCTCTATTCCCTCGTGCCTGATGTACATGAAATCGATGCCGGCCGCCAGCCCGAAGACCATGTCCTCACTGTATTCGTGCCCGTAGAACTTGAGCATGTCGCGCATCGCCGTCGTTCCGCAGTGCCCCCCGGGCCCGTGCGGGAAATCTTCTATGAGAACCTTTGCCACGCCTCTCCTTTCGCGTCCATAACATATTAGACCAGTAGGCATGCATTTCCGCCATGATCGGCGATTTCTGATATATTCACGGGAAAACCGGACAGGACAAAACTTTGACTGATATCGGCGGGAGCCGGCTCGAAAAATCACGCACGCAGCGAAGGCAGGTCAAGAGGCTGGCCCTGCTCGTGGCCGCCGTGCTCGTGCTCGGGCTCGTGGTGGGCGCGGGCGCGAACCTGCTGCTGGGCAAGCAGAAGAAGGCGACACAGGCAAAGAGCACCTCGGCTAAGCCAGCGGTGACGAAGGCCTCTTCTGCGAGCTCCGAGGCCGAGAGTTCGGCGAAGGCCGCCAGGGGGCCGACGACCCCCCAGTTCTCGATCTCGCAGTCGATGGCCCACACGTACGCCCTCTCGGTCCAGATAGGCAACCGCCCCGCGGGCTCGGGCAAAGAGGCGAGCGCTGGAGACTACATCGTCGCCAGGCTCAACGAGTACGGCTATGCCGTCGAGGAGCAGGCGTTCACGACGTCGGACGGCTTCAGCTCGCGCAACATCGTGGGCACACGCGCCGGAACAAGGGAGGGGTACACCATCATCGTAGGGGCGCACTACGACAGCCAGAGGTCCGGCGCCGGGGCGATCGACGACGCGTCCGGCGTCGGGGTCGTGCTCGAGCTGGCCCGCGTCTTTTCGGTCAGGCACCTGGAGCCCGCGCTCCAGTTCGTCTTCTTCGGCGCCAACGAGCCGGGCCAGGCTACAGAGGAAGACCGCTTCGTGGGGTCAAAGCGGTTCGTCGACTTGCTGGGCACCATCGAGAAGAAAGACATCGTGGCGATGTTCGCGCTCGACTGCGTTGGCCAGGGCGACGTGCTGGCCCTGAGGACTCAAGGCACCGGGCTCCAGCGGCTGAAGGACCAGCTCGAGACGTTCGCCCGCGCGAAGAATACGCCCGTGACCTATATCAAATCCACCACCGATAGTGATAACATCGCGTTCGAGAACTCCCAGATCCCCGCGGTCTGGGTCGAGTGGTGCGAACAAGGCGGCTCCCCTGCCCCGGACAACGGCTATACCGGTGTCGTGGCGCAGAAAGAGGAGACCGCGGGACTGCTGGTAGAGAAGTTCCTCCTCGAGTTAAGTCCGCAGGACCTGGAGGAGCTCAAGTACTGACCTAGAACGGAAGCTCATGGAAACGAACGAGTACAGACCGCAACCGGGGTTCCTTCAGGGGACCGAGGTCGCCCGGGTCGACGCGATGAACCAGCCCGGCTTCGAGCTGCAGCTCCCGCTGCTCGAGCAGGAGCCGGCGGTCAAGAAGAAGCTCGGGATGGCGCTGTTGATCATCTTCGGGGTCTTCCTCGCGGGAATGATCCTGGGCGCGGTGCTGGGGATATTCATCTAGAACACTAAAGGCTGGCGCGGCGGCTATTTGGCGCTCGAAGAAGAGTTCGCGCTCGAGCTCGGAGCCGGGGCAGGCCCTTTCACCAGGAAATCATCTCTGACGTAACCCTCCGCCTCGAGGTTCTGGCCGCCCGAGGACACAGTTCCCTTCACCTTCGACCAGCCCTGGCCGTCCGTGCCGATCACGGCACCGAGAACCGTCACAGTCTGGCCGTCTTTCAACAGCCCGACCAGCTTGCCGGCCGTGTCGGGAGTCCCGCGCATCCGCACGCCCTGGCCCTTGATCGTGGCGGT
>Ga0209747_1000155_pt1 | contig 34628 bp, 27 predicted proteins | sample BarGraNGADG00311_FD_184498 | JGI IMG/M metagenome (GOLD analysis project Ga0209747, IMG submission 184498) | Arctic peat soil microbial communities from Barrow, Alaska - Barrow Graham LP Ref core NGADG0011-311 (SPAdes) (version 2) | ecosystem: Environmental > Terrestrial > Soil > Wetlands > Peat...
CCCGCCGCTCGAGCGCTCCCGGGCGAGACCGACCGTCGTGATCTCTTTTTCCTTGAACCCCTTCTTTCCCAGAAAGCCGGAAAGGTTGTCCCAGCCCGGCGGGGCGAAGCCGAGCTTGTACTCCTCGATGATCGAGGACTCGAACCCGCGGCCCGACAGGTAATCCAGGGCGGCTCGGGCGCCGGGTGTCTCCACCAGCGTGTAGTGGAAGAAGTCCGCGGCGGTCTGGTTCAGCTTGTAAAGCCGGTCCTTCTCCAGGCGACCTTTGACCTCGTCCGGCGATGAAGCGTCGTAGGTCAGTTGGTACCCCAGCCGGTCGGCGAGCTTTTCGATGGTCTCCGCGAAATTCAAGCCTTCCATCTGCATCACGAAGTTGATGACGTTGCCCCCGGCTTTGCAGCCGTGGCAGAAGAAGACGTCCTTGGCGGGGTTCACGTAGAAAGAAGGGTCTTTCTCCTGGTGGAAAGGGCACGGGCCGCGGAACTCACGCCCCGCCCTCTTGAGCGGGACGTACTCGGATATCACCTGGACTATGTCCGTGCGCTCGCGTACGGCTTCTATGTCGGATTCCCTGATTCTACCGCCGGGGGACATGGTTCCCTGCCTCGTGTTCGTGTACGTAAATCGTTCGACCGGCCACCTGATTAGACCTTGGGTCTGCCACAGGAGTTCTAGTCTACCAGCCAGGAGCGCGGGAGAAAGAACTGGTTGTATTTGGCCAGGGCGTACCTGTCGGTCATCCCCGCCACGTAGTCGCAGACTTTGACCGCAAGCTCACCCTTATCTGCGGGCCTGTAGTCATCGGGGAGCTCGCCCGGGTTCTCGATATAGTATTGCGCTAGCGCCTTGAGAACGCGCTCGGCCTTGTCCTCCTCGGTCTTTGCGATCGAGCCGATATAGACGTTTTCGAACAGGAAGTCGCGCAGCGCGTCCATGAGGGCCCAGGTCTCGGGGCTCATCTTTATCGTCTCGCTGTCCTCGCTGTTTTCGACGGTGTCGTGGGCCAGGGCGTCAATCCGCTGGCTGGAGGTGCCGCCCAGGGCGCGTATGGGTCCCGAGGGAAGGTCGTCCAGGCTGAGCAGCCCGGCGCGCAGGGCGTCGTCGATGTCACTGTTGATATAGGCGATGCGGTCCGAAAGCCTCACCACCTGGCCCTCGAGCGTTGCCGGTAGTTCCTCGCCGGTGTGGTTCAGGATGCCGTCGCGGACCTCCCAGGTCAGGTTGAGGCCTTTGCCGCCGTACTCCAGTACCTCGACCACTCTCAGGCTCTGGACGTTGTGCTTGAACTCGTGTGGGAGAAAAGACGAGAGCGCGTTCTCCCCGATGTGGCCGAAGGGCGTGTGCCCCAGGTCGTGCCCGAGCGCTATTGCCTCTGTCAGGTCCTCGTTGAGGGCCAGCGCGCGGGAGATGGTGCGTGAGACCTGCGCGACCTCCATTGTGTGCGTCAGCCGCGTGCGATAATGATCACCTTCCGGGGCCAGGAATACGTGCGTCTTGTGCTTGAGGCGCCGGAAAGACTTGCAGTGGATTATCCGGTCCCTGTCCCTCTGATAATCGGTGCGGATCGAGCAAGGCTCCTCGGGCTTGTCCCTCCCCCTGCTGTCCTCGACGTGCGCTGCGCGCGGGGACAGCACGGCCTTCTCTACCTCTTCTATCCTCTCTCGAACGAGCATCTCTTCTCCAATTCGGGGTCGTTCACTTCTTACTTTTTCTGACTGAATTCACCTTCGGGGTCAAACCTAAAAGGTGAATCGATGACTTTTTTCTCAGCAAACCGCTGGCGATTCACCTTTTAGGTTTGACCCCGAAGGTGAATTCCGGCGACTAGAATTCAAACAAAAAAGTAAAAAAGTGAACGACGCTATTTACTGGCGGCTTCGAAAAGGGCTTCGCCCATCACCTTCGCGCGTTCGATGGCAGAGTTGTCGGTCTCGGCCGGCCGCTGGGCGCAAACGCCCTGGTGGCCGGGCCCTGAGGCCATCGACCCATCCCCGATCACGCGCATGCCGTGGACCAGCAGGATGTCCTGGATCGCTCTTATCGTCGTCTCCTGGCCGCCGAACCTTCCGGCCCCCACAGCCAGGGCACCGGCCGGCTTGTTCACGAGTGCTTTCTCCCCGCGCAGGTTCCGGCTCTTGTCCCAGAAGGACTTCAACTGCCCGCTGATGGTCCCGAAGTAGACCGGGCTGCCGACGACCAGCGCGTCAGCGTCGCGCAGCAGGTCATAAGCGTCGGCGAGTGGCGCGAACGTGTGGCAGGTCTCAGGGCACGGCGTCGCGCAGGCGACGCAGTAAGGCTCCTCCTGCTCCTCGAGGGCATCCATGACGTGGATGATCTCGGTGCGGGCGCCGAGCTCGGCACACCTTTTCAGCACTTTATCAAGCAACAGGTATGTGTTGCCCGCCCTCTGAGGCGAGCCGTTCAAGCCAACGATCAGCATCTGTTCCCTCCAAGCTACTGGCGCCTGTCCCCGGATTAAGTTTTGTCTTCGATAGCGGCCTGGGCCGCCGCTAGCCTTGCTATGGGAACGCGGAAAGGCGAACACGAGACGTAGTTCAATCCGATCCTGTGGCAGAACTTGACCGAGGTCGGCTCGCCGCCGTGCTCCCCGCAGATGCCGAGCTTGATCTCGGGGCGCGTCGCGCGTCCGCGCTCGATCGCGAGCTTCATCAGGTCGCCCACACCTTCCTGGTCCAGCCGTTGGAACGGGTCCACCGGGTAGATGTCGCGCTCGACGTAGGTCGGCAGGAACCCCTTCACGTCGTCCCGCGATATGCCGTAAGTGGTCTGTGTTAGGTCGTTGGTCCCGAACGAGAAGAACTCCGCGTTCCGCGCGATACCGTCGGCGACCACGCAAGCTCTCGGCAGCTCTATCATCGTTCCGACCATATACTTCACCTCGGACTTCTCGGCGCGGATGACCTCGTCGGCGGCCTTGACCACCAGTTCGCGCATAACCTGCATCTCTCTCGAAGAACCCACCAGGGGGACCATTATCTCCGGCTTGACCGCAACGCCTTCGCGCGCGACCTCGCAGGCCGCCCTGATGATGGCCTGGACCTGCATCTCGTAGATCTCCGGATAGGTTATGCCGAGTCGGCACCCGCGGTGGCCGAGCATCGGGTTCGCTTCCTTGAGGCGCCGGTTCCTCTCCTCGACTTCATCGGCGCTGACCGAAAGCTCGCGCGCCACGTCCGCGATATCATCGGCTTCGTGTGGCAGAAACTCGTGCAGTGGCGGGTCGAGCAGCCGGATGGTCACGGGACGCTCGCCCATCACGCGGAAGATGCCCTCGAAGTCTGCCTTCTGCATGGGGAAGATCTTGGCGAGCGCCTCCTTGCGGCCCTCCACTGAGTCCGAAAGGATCATCTGCCTCACCGCGAGTATGCGGTCGCCGCCAAAAAACATGTGCTCCGTACGGCAGAGCCCTATGCCCTCGGCCCCGAAGGCCACGGCCTGCTCGGACTGGCCCGGCGTGTCGGCGTTGGTCCGGATGTTCAGGCTCCGTCGCTCGTCGGCCCAGCCGAGCAGCGTGGCGAACTGCTGGTAGACCGTCGACTTCCCAGCGTCGAGCGTCATCGTGATGAGGACTTGCTCGACCTCGGAAGGCATTGTCTCGATCATGCCCTGGTAGACCTCGCCGGCGGTCCCGTCTATGGACATCCAGTCGCCTTCGTTAAACTCGACCGACTTGCCGTCGCCGGTGTCGATGCGGACCTTCCTGCTCTCGTAGTCGATGTCGAGCGCAGCGCACCCGACGATGCAGACCTTGCCCATCTGGCGCGCAACGAGCGCGGCGTGCGAAGTAGCTCCTCCGAACTGGGTCAGGAAACCTTCCGCGGCGTCCATGCCTTTGATGTCCTCGGGGCTCGTCTCGTGCCTGACGAGCAGAAGCCTCGCATCCGGGTCCTGCGACTTGATCTCGTGAGCGTCCTGCGCGAAGAGAACGACCTTGCCGGTGGCGGCCCCCGGGCCGGCCTTGGTGCCCGTAGCCACCATGCGCCCATCGCGCTTCGCCTGCTCTTTGGCCTCGTTGTCGAATATAGGACGAAGCAGGTCGTTGAGGCCCTCGGGCTCCACGCGGAGCAGTGCCTCGTCCGGCGTGATGATGCCCTCCTCCACCAGGTCGCAGGCGATGCGCACGGCCGCAAAGCCGGTGCGCTTGCCGTTGCGCGTCTGAAGCATCCACAGCTTGTCGTCCTGGATGGTGAACTCGAAGTCCTGCATGTCGCGGTAGTGGCTGTCCAGCACGTCGCGTATCCTGAGCAGCTCCCGGTAAGCCTGCGGCAGGTACTTGTCGAGCTCTCCCAGCTTCTGCGGGGTGCGGATGCCCGCGACGACGTCCTCGCCTTGTGCGTTTATGAGGAACTCGCCGTAGACCTCGTTCTCGCCCGTCGCCGGGTTGCGGGTGAAGCCCACGCCGGTGCCCGACTTCTCTCCGGTATTGCCGAAGACCATCGCCTGCACGTTCACGGCGGTGCCCCACTCGGCGGGAATGTCATATTTCTTGCGGTACGCGATCGCCCTGTCGTTGTTCCACGAATCGAACACGGCGACGATGGCGCCTCGCAGTTGCTCCTGCGGGTCCTGGGGGAAGTCCACACCTTTGCGCTTCTTGATCTCCGAAATGAATCCGGCGACGACGTCCTTCAAGTCACCCGAGGAAAGCTCGTTGTCCTGCGCGACTCCCGCCTCTTTCTTTTTCTCGTCGAGAATCGCGTCGAACGGGTCGCGCTCTTCCTTCGACTCGGGTTTCATGCCCAGGACCACATCGCCGTACATCGCGATGAAGCGTCGGTAGGAGTCATACGCGAAACGGGCGTTGCTGGTCCTGGCCGCCAGGCCCTCGACAGACCTGTCGTTCAAGCCCAGGTTCAAGATAGTGTCCATCATGCCCGGCATGCTGGCGCGCGCGCCCGAGCGCACGGAGACGAGGAGCGGGTCCTCGGGGTCTCCGAGGTCCTTGCCCATCTTCTTCTCCAGCGAGGCAAGGTGATCCGCGATCTGCTCGGAGAGGCCGACCGGGTATTCGAAGGCTTCGAGGTAGCTCACGCATGTTTCGGATGTGATGGTGAAACCCGGCGGGACCGGGATGCCCATGGAAGTCATCTCGGCGAGGTTGGCCCCTTTGCCGCCGAGGAGCTCCTTCATGTCCTGGTTGCCCTCTTCGAAGTCGTAGACGTACTTCTTGCCCATTCCCAACCCCCTTTTCCGCGTGCCACAGGATAGGCTCCGGCCCGTATTAATTCAACTTGAAAGAGACGTCGGTTGTGCCGCCGGGGATCAGACCCCTGTTACTTATTCGCGACGCGGCGTTTCAATCCCACATGAGCCTGGAGAAATCGGCCACCAGGCTGAACAGGTTGTCCAGGCGCCAGAGAAGCGAGAGGCGGTTGGTCTTAACGGCCTCGTCCTCCGCCATTATCAACACCTCGTCGAAGAGCCTGTCGACCGGCTCGCACAGCGCCTCGAGCGCCTCGAGCGCGGAGTTGAAGTCCAGCACCTGCAGCGAATCTTCGGCGAGAGTCTCCGCTGCGACCAGCTTCTCGAACACCACGCCCTCGACCGGCTCGGTGAACAAGGCCTGCGACACGTCGACCGGGTCGTGCCCCCGGGAGAGGTTGTGGCATCTCTCAAAAGCCTTGTAGAGGCGAGCCAACTGGCCTTTCTCTCTCGACGCGTCAAGAGCGTCGAGCCGCTTCTGGGCCGATAGCGGCACCGCCCAGTCGAGCGCGAGCACCGCCTCCACGAGGTCGTACCTGTATCCTCGCTCGGTGAAGAAGACCCGCTCCCTGCTCGTGAAGAAATCCTCAAAGGCCGCCTCGGCCTCGTCAGTCCAGTTGAACCCGTGGGCCTCGGCCTCCAGCTCGGCGGCCGACGCGCGAACCAGTGAAAGAACCGGGAAGGCGAAGCCGTGGTCGACAAGTATCATCAACATGCCGATCGCCTGGCGGCGCAGCGCATAAGGGTCCTCTGAGCCCGTCGGCACGTGCCCCAGCCCGAACGACGCCGCGAGATTGTCGGCTTTCTCAGCTATGGACAGCAACGCGCCCTCCGTCGTCTCAGGCAGAGCGTCTCCAAGCCTGCGAGGGAGGTATTGCTCGCCGATCGCCCGCGCTACGCTCTCCTCCTCGCCGGTCTTCGCCGCGTATATCGCCCCGACCGTACCCTGGAGCGCGGGGAACTCGATCACCATGTGCGTTACCAGGTCGCATTTCGCAAGCATCGCGGCGCGGCTCGCCCTCTCAGCCAGGCCGCCGTCAGCGGTCAGCTTCGCGCACTCCTTTGCGACCAGCCGCGCGAGGCGTCCGGACTTCTCCGCCATGCTGCCCAGCTCGGACTGATAGACGACGTGCTCGAGGTCGGTCAGCCGCTCTGCCAGCGGTCGTTTAAGGTCTTCGTCATAGAAGAACTCCGCATCGGCGAGCCTGGCTGCCAGAACGCGCTCGTGGCCTTTCCTGATGATGTCGGCATTTCCCGGGTCACCGTTATGCACGGCTAGGAAACCCGACTCAAGCTCTCCCGACCCCGTCTGGATCGGGAAATAGCGCTGATGGGATTCCATGGCGTGGACCAGGACCTCGCGGGGCAGTCGCAGGTACCGGTCGTCAAACCGCCCGAGCACTACCCCGGGCCACTCGACCAGTTGGACCACTTCCTCCAGGACGGCGTCGTCGAGCACGGGCACCGCGCCGGCTTCGGCGCAGACTCGCTCGGACTCGCGGATTATCTCCTCAAGGCGCGTCCTGTGGTCGACCATCACGAACGCTTCTTTCAGCACGTGCTCGTAGGCCCGCGGCGCAGAGACCTTGATGTCTCCTCTCGAGAGATAGCGGTGGCCTGTCGTGACGTTCGACGACACGAGCCCGGCGTACTCAAACCGGACGACCGACTCGCGGAAGAGCGCCACGATCCACCTGACGGGACGCGCGAATCGCACCTCGCCGCTCCCCCACCGCATCGATTTTCTGAAGCGCAGAGACGAGACGATCTCGAGCAGAAGGCCCGGCAGGATGTCCTCTGCCTCCTCGCCTTCCGTCTCGGTCACCGCGAGTATGTAATTGCCCTTGTCCGTCTCCTCTATCCTCAGGTCATCGGGACTTATCCCCTGCGATGCGGCGAACCCCACCGCGGCCCTGGTCCAGGAACCGTCTTCCGCTTGTGCCGCGGACAGCGGCGGGCCTTTCTTCCTGGTCACTTCCGCGGAGGCGCGCTCCGCCACGCCCCTGACGGTCACAGCGAGCCTTCGCGGCGTCGCCAGCGTCCAGGACTCTTCGTAGGCGAGCCTCGCTTTGCCGAACAACTGCGGGATGAGTGAATCTATCTGCGAGAGCGCGTCGTAGATGGCGGACGCGGGAAGCTCTTCGGTCCCGATCTCGAGAAGGAGGTTAGGCATTGCCGCCGCCCCTTTCCGGCGCCTCACCCTTGAGCAGCGGGTAGCCCTCCGCCTCACGCCATTCTAGGAACTTCTGCGCACATCCCCGGGCCAGCGCACGGACCCTGGTGATGAACCCCGTCCGCTCGGTCACGCTGATCGCGCCGCGGGCATCGAGAAGGTTAAAAACGTGCGAACACTTGAGGCACGCGTCGTAAGCAGGGTGGAGAAGACCCTTGTCGATCAATGCCCGGCTCTCGGCCTCGAAGTCCGCAAAAAGCCTGTAGAGCACTTGTGTGTCCGCCTCCTCGAAGGCGTACTTCGACCATTCGACCTCGGACTGGCGGTAGAGCTCGCCGTAGCTCACGTCTTCGTTCCACGCCACGTCGAAGATGTTGTCGACGTTCTGGACGTACATTGATATGCGCTCGAGACCGTAGGTTATCTCCGAAGACACCGGCCGGCAGTCGAACCCGCCGGCCTGCTGAAAGTAAGTGAACTGCGTGATCTCCATGCCGTCGAGCCAGACCTCCCACCCCAGGCCCCATGCGCCCAGGGTCGGCGACTCCCAGTCGTCTTCGACGAACCTGATGTCGTGCTCTTTCGGGTCGATGCCGAGCCCGTAGAGGCTCTCGAGGTAGAGGTCCTGGACGTCTGGTGGGGACGGCTTGGCGATCACCTGAAACTGGAAGTGTTTGCCCACGCGGTTCGGGTTCTCGCCGTAGCGCCCGTCGGTCGGCCGCCGCGACGGTTGAACGTAGGCGGCGCGCCATGGCTCAGGGCCGAGGCATCGCAGCAACGTTGCCGGGTGGAAGGTCCCGGCACCGACCTCGAGGTCGTAAGGCTGTGCGAGGACGTGTCCCCTGCTGGACCAGTACGTCTCGAGCGACAATATGACTTGCTGCAATGTCAGTGGCATGCAGGTCTCCGTGTCTCACTTGATGATTAATCTTGCTACAAACGGATAAAGGCCGAAGCCAATAACCCCGGCCAGCAACGAGTATTCTAACCCCTTGCGCCAGTAAAGGTAACCCAGCAACGTGGCTATGGTGATCGCGAGAAACACCGCGCCGATGATGGCCGTTACGGGCTTCTCGCCCGCGCCGTGGCTTATCCAGTAGATGTATCCGAACTGCAGGAGCGTTGCGGCCGCGAGCGCCAGCCAGTGGGGCTCCAGCTTCGTCTTCTCGTTGTACTTGGTAAAGATCCAGACGAGCGCCGTGAACACGAGGAACGTGAACAGGATCTCGTTATTGATCACGATGTTGATGTAGGAGAGCGACAGCTTCCAGGTCGGCGTCTTCTTGAAATCAGAGCTCTTGATGAAGCCCAGCGATTTCCCGATGAGCGTCGATATGACGGGCGGGATTAGCGCGATGATGCCGAACGGCACCGCCCATTTGACCAGGTCGACGAAGTCGGCGCCGGTCGCCTCTTTCAAGCCGACCTTGTCGAAGATCGGCGTCTTCAGGTCGGTCCTCCTCTGGATGTTCAGGGCTATAAATGAGAATATCGCCCCCTGCGCGACCAGGAACAGCGCCTGGTAGAGGAGGAAGTCTCCGAAGGTCGGCTTCTTGGGCGCGACCGGCTTCTCGCTCGCGTGTTTCTTCTGCTCCGCGGCGCTCGGGTACTTCTTCTCGAACTTCTGGACGGCGGCCGGGTAGTCTTTCTTGAGCTGGTTGTAGCTCGTGTTCGCGTCCTGGATCGCCAGCGGATACTGGAACAGGGCCGCGATCGCGATGATGACCAGCAAGGCCAGGAAGACCTTCATCTCCAGGGTGCCGCGCTTGATGAGGTTGAACTGTGCGGGCTGGGGCTCGGGCTCGGCGCCCTTGCCCGAAGGCTTTCCCGTAGGTCCGGGCTTGGCTCCGGCCTTCTGTGGTTGCTTTGCGGCAGCGGCGGCCGATGCCCTCTTTACCGTCTTCGCGGGCTCGGGCTCGACTTTCTTTCCCTTGGCGTACGAAGGCTTTCGCGCTCCGGCGGGTGGTTTTTTCTTCTTTTTCTTGGCCATCTGTGTGTATTACCTCATTTCGGTTTCCGCCTATTTTATAATAGTTGGCGGATGCGGGCGTACAGCGCCTGGATGCGGCAAGGCTACGATGGCTCGATCGCTCGGTATAAGGAGGCAGGAGATGTTTGACTTTCTGATGACACAAGAACAAAAGAAGCTGCAGGAAGAGATGCGGGATTTCACCCGCAGCATCGACCGGCAGTACCTGCTGGACATGGACGCGGAGAAGATCCAATACCCCAAGGAGATCCTCGATGAAGCTGCAAAGCGAAACCTGCTCGGCTTGCGCTTCCCAAAGGAATACGGCGGTCGAGGCCTGGGTTGGGTCGAGGAGTGCATAGCTATAGAGGAGGTCGCCACGCTCGGGATACCCCCGGCATGCCTCTACTCGCTGGTTTCGATCGTAGGCGAGTGCACTAACGAGTTCGGGACGCCCGAGCAGAAAGAGAAGTACCTCAAGCCCACGTGCGGGGCCAAGCTCTACTGCTCGGAGGCCTTGACGGAGCCGCGCGGCGGGTCCGACTTCTTCGGCGCGACGACGACCGCAAAAAAGGAAGGCGACCACTACGTCCTGCACGGCCAGAAGCGGTTCATCGTTGGGGCTGAAGGCTCAGACTACTTCATGGCGTACGCTAAGACGAACCCCGAAGGCCCGCCCCGAGACAGCCTGTCGTGTTTCCTTGTGGACAGGACGGACGAAGTCGAGGTCAAGCACGTGTACGGGCTGATGGGAGCGCGTGGTGGCGGCACGGGGCGCGTCCTCTTCCGCGACGCGAAGGTCCCGGCGGAAAACATCGTCGGCGGCGAAGGAGCCGGTGGCAAGATCTTCTATCGCATGATGATCCCCGAGCGTCTGACTTCGGCCGCGGGATCGCTTGGCGGGGCGCGGGCGGCAATAGAGGTGGCGGCGCGCTACACCACGCGTCGCAAGGCCTTCGGTCAGCCCATCAAGAACTTCCAGGCCGTGTCGTTCAAGATAGCCGAGGCGCAGACCGAGCTGGACGCGGCGCGCGCTCTCGTCTACGCGACAGCGGTCGCCATCGACAGCGGCCAGGTGTCGGCGGGCCGGTTGCGCAGGATGGTCTCCGAGTCGAAGAAGTTCGCCACCGAGATGGCCTGGCACGTGGTCAACCACGCGATGCAGGCCATGGGTGGCATCGCCTACACAAACGTGTACCCGATCGAGCGCATGCTTCGCGACACGCGCCTCATCATGATCTGGACCGGCACGAATGAGATCATGAACCTCATCATCCAGCACGAGCTGTACAAGGAGATGGGAGCCGACGTGAAGTCCGTCGGGCGGGACACCGAGTTCGACGCCCCCGAAGCCTACAACGAGGAAGAGAAGATCTACGAATAAACTCGATCCGGGGACACCGGACTAAGTCCGGTTGATCGATACGAAAAACGGGGACCAGGTCGACCTGGTCCCCGTTCAATTGTAATTTATCCCGCGAGTTACGACTTCGTCGGCAGCGGGCTCACCTTGGAGGGAGCCTGGAACGTGAGCTTCTCGTTGAAGTTGCTGAAGGTAACGTTCTGCAGCAGCGTGACTTTGTCCCCTGCCTGGGCGTAACCGAGCTTGATGAGCTCCTGGTTCGCGCGGATCGCTATGTTCACCGTCTCGCGCTTGAAGAAGTCGTTCTTCTTTATCACGTAGAGGTCGAGGACGATCTTGGCCTCGGCGAGCTCGTCGACTGTCCTGACCTGGTTTCCGTTAGCGTCCTTGAGAAGGTCGGTGATGATCGGGAGCTTCACGAACTCTTTCATGTCGGGCTCGGCCTGCAGGTGATAGACCGCTTCGCCGTCGATCGAGGTGTCGCCCAGTTTATTGATCGTCTTGAACGACTTGATGTACTGGGACACCGAGAGAAACTGCGTGGCAGGGATGGTGTCCTGGGCCGAGGCCGGCACGTCGTACCAGTTGCCCGCCAGTTGCCAGAACTGCTTATCTCCCACCTGGAGCTTCGTGACAGGGATCCCGGGGGCTATCTCTGTCTTGACCCTCTCGTTCTTGGTCTGGAGGTTGATGTCGCCGTCGGACTTCTGGACGTAGACCTGCTTCTGTACCTGGCCGTTCTGGATCGGCGCCCGGGGCAGCTTCTGGGTGGACTCGGCCACGAAGTGGACGGTCGTCAGGTCCTTGTCCGCCTTGGTAGCGTCCTTGAGTATCTGCTCGGCGCTCGGCCCGAAACAGCCGGGAAGCGTCAGCAGCAGCGCCAGCGCCAGGGGCACCAGCAGCAAAATGACCAAATACTTCTTCATCTGTCACCTCACAGAGATTTTCACTCAAACAGGGTTTCACGGTTTCCGCTCCGACTTGCGTCATCAATTATAACGGTGCTGGCTCTCACGAGATACCCTGTTTCACAGGTCAAACAAGCACCTGTGTCGTAAGATACTTCGGGTGGCGGTGAGACGCATACACCATATCTGACGAGTCCACAAAGAGAACGGTTTCACTTGGACGGATACGCGGGGAAGCTCCTTAACTTGAACTTGAGCGACGGCACGGGAAAAGAGTTCCTGGTGCCCGAGGAGGTCGTCCAGAAATATGTGGGCGGCAAGGGGCTAGGCGTCTGGTTGCTCTACAAAGGCCTCGAGCCGCATGTCGATCCGCTGTCGGGTGACAACGTCCTGCTACTGATGACCGGCCCTCTGACGGGGCTCGGCATTCCCGGCGTGAACCACGCCGTCTTGTGCACGAAGTCCCCGCTGACGGGCACGATCGCGACCGCATCCATAGGTGGAGATTTCGCGACCAAGCTCAAGTCCTGCGGGTACGACGGGGTCATCCTGAGGGGCAGGTCACCAAGGCCCGTACTCGTGGACATAACCGAAGGCCGCTGGAAGATACGCGACGCGGGCAAGCTCTGGGGCTCGAACGTGGTGCGCACCCAGGAGCTCCTGGATAGCAAGGTCGCCAGCGTCATCTGCATCGGGCCCGCCGGGGAGAACCTGGTCCGCTATGCCACCATCGCCTCGGGCGAGCACACGGCGCAGCGGGGAGGGACCGGCGCGGTGCTGGGCTCGAAGCGCGTAAAGGCGATAAGGGTTGGTGGCTCATTCGAGACGCCGGTATTCGACCGCGAGAGGCTGGCCAAGCCGGTCGACACGATCAAAGATAAGCTCCATACGTCGGACTCTTTCCCAAAGTACGGCACGGCGGGCAACCTCGAGATAGCCAACGAGAAAGGCATCCTGCCTACGCGTAACTTCGCCTTGGGCTCCTTCGACGGGCTCTCGAAGATCAGCGGCGACGCGCTGCGCTCCCAGATAAGGCGCAAGGCTCACGACTGTGAGGGGTGCCCTGTCGACTGCACCACAGAGATGAAGCTGACGACGAAGACGGGCACGGTGCGCGTCAAAGGGCCTGGCTACCAGCCGCTCGCGATGCTCGGCAGCAACCTTCTTATCGACGACCTCGACGCGATCGTGCGCAACAATTACCTCTGCTACCTCCTCGGGATGGACCCGATCAGCGCCGGGGGTACGATCGCTCTGGCCGCGGAGCTGGCCGAGAGGGCGCGCATTGACCTGCCGATCAATTTCGGCAGCGCCCGGGAGATCGGTCCCCTTCTGAACATAATCGCCCATCGCAGAGGGCCTGGCGATGAACTGGCCGACGGGGCAACGAGCCTGGTGCTCAAGTACGGCTTCCCCGATCTGGCGATGGTGGTAAAAGGCCTGGAGATGCCGGGATACGACCCGCGAGGTTGCTGGGGCCAGGGCCTCGCATACGCGACCAGCCCGGCCGGCGGCAGCCACATCGGATCCATGATGGTTTCGACCGAGGCGCTCGGCAGGCCGGTATCCATAGCGGGCGCGAAGAACACGGGCAAGGTCAAGCTGACGATGTTCGCCCAGAACATGTTCGCGGGGCTCGACTGCCTGGTGGCATGCCACCGGGCCGCCTACTGTATGCTCACGGTTCCCGAATGGATCGCCCACCTGCCCTCGCCCTTGATCGGCTTTTTCGCCGGACGCATGCCCAACGTCTCGTCGCAGATGGTGGACCTGGACGCCTATCACCGCACGCTGTCGTTCGTAACAGGCGTGCACTACAACAGGCGCGCGTTGCTGCGGGTGGGCGAGCGCACATTCAACCTCGAGCGTCTGTTCAACCTCCGCGAAGGCCTGACGAGTAAGGACGACGGGTTGCCGCTGAGGTTCGTGGGAGAGCCCTTCCGGGAAGGTCCTATCGCAGGCAAAGTCGTTCCTCTGACGAAAATGCTCCTGAAGTACTACCGGCTGAGGGGCTGGAACGAGGTCGGCATTCCCACAGAGCAGCAGCTCAAACGCCTGGCGATAGACGAGCGCCCCTCAGGCATCGGCCTCATATAGGGGGTCGTTCACTCTACACTTTTCTAGCGTGCTCTCTGCAAAACGCGTGCGTTTTGCTGGCTTGATGGCTGAAAAGTGGACAAAAAAGTGTAAAGTGAACGACCCCGTTTTACAGGGCGCCGAACTTGCGGATGCGGCGGTTGTATTCGGCGATCGCTTCTAGAAGGTCTTTCTTGCGAAACTCCGGCCAGGTTATGTCCGTCACGTACAGCTCGGCATAAGCAAGCTCCCACAGCAGGAAGTTGCTGATCCGCATCTCGCCCGCCGTCCTGATCATGAGGTCATAGTCAGTGACGTCCGGAAGGTACAAGTGCTTGCTAACGGACTTTTCAGTGATGCTCCCGGGCTTGAGTTTTCCCGCGACTATCTCTTCGCCCAGCGCCTTCATCGCGTCGACGATCTCGGCCCTGCCGCCGTAGTTGAAAGCCACGTTCAGCTTCATGCCGGTGTTTTTGCGGGTTGTTTCCTCAGACTCGCCCATTCTGCGCGCAAGCGCCTTCGGCACTCTGTCCCGCCTTCCGATGAACCTGATCTTCACGTTGTTCTCATGGAAGAGCTGCACGCGCCTGTCGAGCAGCTCCCGGTTGAAATTCATCAGGAACCGAACCTCGTCCGTCGGGCGCTTCCAGTTCTCGGTGGAGAAGGCATAGAGCGTCATGGCTTCGAGGCCGAGTTCGGCACCCCCCACCACCGTCGCGGTAACCGCCTTCTCCCCCTCCCGGTGGCCCTCGATCCTCGGGAGGCCGCGCTGTGTCGCCCACCGCCCGTTGCCGTCCATGATTATCGCTATCCTGCGCGGTATCTCAAGATCGTTCGACTTTGCGGACATCAGTTCAACCTCCAGCAGTGTCCCCGCCCGGAACCCCGGGTATCTCCTTGCGGACCCGGTGCGTCCGGAACTCCCTTTCCATAGTGTGCTCCAGCACTCTGTCTATCAGTAACCCTGCCTCCATGGAGGCCCGCTCGTCAACCTCACCCGGCCATTCCCCGAGCTTGTGCGAGGCCATCCAGGCGAGGAGCGCAGCCGTTCCCGAGCTGACCTTGACCAGCTTGCCCGCGTTCATCAGCCCGCCCGACCTGCAATTGCCACAGACAAAACCGCCAAGCCCGAGGGCGAACCATATTTCCTGGCCCATCTCGCCTCCACAGTTCGCGCACCCGCTCACCATCAGCTCGAACCCGGCCTGGCTCATGACCTTGAACTCGAAGCACGCCAGGCCCAGCCGCGCGCGCTCAGGGTACTCTTTGAGCAGTTGGAGCCCGAGCAGCAGCAGATCGAACAGCCCCTCGTTCGGCTCGTCTTCAGCGGCCAGCGTGTCCACCAGCTCGGCCATCGACGAAGCGGCTACGAAGAGGTCCAGGTTGTCGCGTATCTCCTGGAACGAGGTGATTATCTCGGCCTGCTTGACCACGTCCATGGTGCGGCCGCGGTGGAGGTGGAGCCTCGCATGAGTGAGCGGCTCGAGCCTCGCGCCGAACCTGCTCAAAGTCTTTCGGACTCCCTTGCCCACGGCCGAGCGCTTTCCGTGCTCGCGAGTCATCACGCGCAGGATCTTGTCGGACTCGCCGAGCTTGTAGGTCCGGAGCACGATGCCCTCGTCCTGGTAATCAGGCCGCAGGCGCCTGCTCCGCACTCCCGAGTCGCCGGGCGCAGCCCCGAGGGGCGCCCCTTGTGTTGTCAGAGGGTCAATTTCCGGCACTGATCCAGTCCTCGATGAGCTCGGGGCCCGTGCTGGTGCCGATCCTGGTGGCGCCGGCCGCTATCATCGCGCGCGCCTCGGCCCACGTCCTGATCCCGCCTGCGGCCTTGACCCCCAGCTTGTTGCCGACCACCGAACGCATGAGCTTCACGTCCTCGACGGTGGCTCCCCCCGGCCCCAGCCCGGTAGCCGTCTTCACGAAGTCCATCCCCACGTTCATCGCCCTGCGGCACGCCTCGCGCTTCTGATCGTCATCGAGATAAGGGGTCTCGAGTATGACTTTGACCGCGACCGGCCCCTTGAGGGTCGTGCGCTCCCAGTCCCGTATCGCGGTGAGCACGGCTTCAAAGTCCTCCTCCACCATGTCCCACTCACCGGTCATGGCGGCGGAGATGTTCATCACCATGTCAATCTCGACAGCACCCTCGTCGAGCGCGGTCAGGGCCTCTACGACCTTGACCTCAGGTGCGGCATAGCCGAACGGGAACGACACCGGGACTCCGATCCCCACGTCCGAGACGCCCAGCATGCCGCTGGCGAGCGGCACATAGCACGGGGGCACAAACACGTTCTTGAACCCCTGCTGCCGCGCTGTGGAGATGAAGATCGAATACTCCTCGATCGTCTTTTCCGGCTTGAGCAACGTGTAGTCGATCATCTGCGACAGCTCGTCGATGGAAAGCTCATCGGGGTCGACAGGCGCGTGGATGGACTTGCTGCCGTTTTCCTTTTCCTCTGCCATATCGGGGTCCTCCAGTCGTTTGTATCAGTTTCTATATCCGTATCAACAACGTTCCTATTGCAAGGTAGATCGCGAGGCTCAACACGTCCATCGTGGTCCCCAGGAGCGGCCCCGAGATAGCCCCGGGGTCCCGGTGCATCGCTTTCAGTGTCACCGGGAATGCGCAGCCCACCAGCGCCGCCGCGATCACCGTCAGCGCAAGCGTGAGGCCGACCGTGATCCCTACTGACGCTGGCTGATGGAACGCGAAGGCGATGGCCGCTACCACCCCGCCCGTGAAAAGGCCGACCATCACGCCCCATGCGACCTCCCCGGTAACGGCACCAAGCGTCGCCCGCTTGAGCGGGGTTCCTGCGGAGAGCCATCGTCCCATGATAGTGGACGACTGCACCGCGATGTTGCCGCCCATCGTCACGAGCAGGGGGATGAAGAAGACAAGCACAAGGGACTTTGCAAACAACGGCGAGTAGAGCTTGAGCAGGCCTCCCGCCACCAGCACCTCTACGATCACCGCCGCGATGAACCAGGGCAGGCGGCGCCCGAGGCCCGCGAACAGGCCTCCGCGCGACTCTTCCTCGAGGCCTGTGGCCCCGGCAAAACGCATTATATCCTCCTCGGCCTCGTCGCCGAAGACATCCATCACGTCGTCTACCGTCACGATCCCAAGCATCTTGTTCTTGTCATCCACGACCGGCACCGCGAGCAGGTCGTACTTGCTGATGACCTCGGCGACCTCCTCCTGGTCCTGCCTGGGCTGGACGCTGATGACACCCCTCGAGACAAGGTCGCCCACCCGGCGGTCCGGTGGCGAGATGATCAGCTCTCTCAGGGAGAGGACACCTTCGAGCAGTCCTTCCTGGGAGGCCACATACACGTAATAGATCGTCTCGATCTCCGGCGAGACTCCCCGGAGTTGCTCGATCGTCTCCTCGGCCGTCGCGTCCTGAGAGACCGCGAAGTAGTCGGTCGTCATCAGGCCGCCGGCGGTATCATCCTCGTATGCCAGCAGCTCCTGGAGCTCGACCGCATCCTCGCGACCAAAGAGCTTGAGCAGCCTGGCGCGCATTGCCACGGGCACGTCGCCCAGAAGGTCGACCGCCTCGTCAACGGGCATCCTCTCGAGCAGCTCGTGAAGCTCTCCGGTCCGCAGCCGGGCTGCCACCTCGACCTGGTGAGGCTCCTCCATCTCGAAGAGCACTCGCGCCGCGAAAGCCACGTCGAGGCTGACGAGGATCTCCACTTCGTCCTCGCTCGCAAGGCGCGACAATACTTCGGCGCTGTCGGCCGCGTGCAGGTCGCCCACGGTCGTGACGGCCTGCTGCAGGTCGCCACGCGACAGCATATCGCGAACAGTATCGAGGATTACTTTGTTGCGTTCGTCCATGAAATAGACATTAACACGAACGGGGTTGAAGTTGTGGACGAACGATGCCCGGTGCCCGGCAAGCCGCTACTGGTAGTCGAGCCTCTTGATGAACTCGGGGTTCTTCGACCAGTCTTTCTGCACCTTCACGCGCAAGTCGAGGAACACCTTGTTACCGAGAAGCGGCTCTATCTCCTGCCGCGCCCTCGTGCCGATCTCCTTGATCATGCGGCCGCCCTTGCCCACGACGATCCCTTTCTGGGACTCGCGCTCTACGTAGATGACGGCCTCGACGTCCACCAGGTCGTCCCTGTTCTCGCGCGGCTTGATGTCTTCGATGATGACCGCAACGCTGTGCGGCACCTCGTCGCGCGTGAGCTCGAGCGCTTTCTCCCTGATAAGCTCGGACACCAGGACCGCCTCCGGCTGGTCGCTCACCATGTCACCGGGGAAGTACTGCGGACCGGGCAGGAGGAACTGCTCGAGCAGACCGACGAGGATGTCGACCCCCGTCCCCACCTTCGAGGAGACAGGGACGACTTCAGAGAACGGGTAGAGGTGGCGCCCGACATCGATCTGCGACATGACCTTTGCGGGCTCCAGCAGGTCTATTTTGTTTATGACCCCGACCACGGGTGTGTCGACCTTCTCGAGCTCGCCCGCGATGAAGAGGTCACCCTTGCCGATGGTCTGGGTCCCATCGAGCACGAAGATGATGACGTCCACGTCGCGAAGCGTGGACAGGACCATGGCATTGAGCTTCTCCCCGAGCGCCTCACGGGGCTTGTGGAAGCCGGGGGTGTCGACGAAGACCATCTGCGAGGTCTCGAGAGTGATGACCGCGCGGATGCGGTTGCGGGTCGTCTGCGGCTTATCTGAGGTTATCGCGAGCTTCTGGCCGGCGAGCCTGTTGAGCAACGTCGACTTGCCGACGTTCGGGCGCCCGATGATCCCTACGAACCCGGAACGGAACTCCTGTTCGGCGTCCAAATGGACCTCCACGTCTGCGCGCGCCCGGGGCGCACGACTGTCGAGACCGTCAGGTACCCTGCGGGAACCTGCGCATCCCGATGTTCAAAAGCAACCCGACACAGAAGAAGTTCACAATGAGCGACGCTCCTCCGTAGCTCATGAAGGGTAACGGCATGCCGGTGACGGGCATGATGCCCATTGTCATGCCTATGTTCACGATGATCTGGAACGAGAACATCACGACGATCCCCACGGCCACCATGGTCCCGAAAGGCTCGCGCGCCGTGATCGCAATCTTCATCGCGCGCCACAGGAGCAGCGCGAACAGCGCCAGCAGTATTACGCCACCGAGAAAGCCCAGCTCTTCCCCCACCACCGAGAAGATGAAGTCGGTGTGGTGCTCGGGGATGAACTTCAGGTTTGTCTGGGTGCCCTGGAAGATGCCCTTGCCCAGGAGCTGCCCCGAGCCGATCGCGATCTTCGACTGCAGCAGGTTGTAGCCCGTGTGAAGCGGGTCCATGTCGGGCTTCACAAAGACCAGCAGCCGCGCGATCTGGTAAGACTTGAGGAGCTTGAGGCCCACTGCCAGGCCAACGGCAACCATTGTGCCAAGAGCGAGTGCGCCCATCTGTTGAAGCCGGGCACCTCCCACGGCCAGCATCCCCACCAGGATCACGAATATCGACAGCGCCGAGCCGAGGTCCGGCTCGACGAAGATGAACGCCATCGCGCCGATGCCCACGGCGATAGCCTGCAGGAACTCCTTGTTCGTACCGATCTCGAGGTGCCTGTCCGCGATGAACGTGCTCAGCAGAAGGATCACGGCCACCTTCGCCAGCTCGGAAGGCTGGAGGTCGAAGAACGGCAGCGGGATCCAGCGGTGCGAACCCAGTCGGGCAGGCATGACAAGCACCAGCAGCAGCAGGCCGAGCGTGATCGCGTAGATCCGCTTCGAGTACGGCATTATCTTGCGGTAATCGAAGCTGGCGGCCAGCAGCATCCCGATGATGGCCACTATAAAAAACAGCAACTGGCGCTTGAGGTAGTACGTTGAGGGGTTGTCCGCCCTGGTGGCGCTGAAGATCATGAGAACGCCGAATATCCCGAGGGCGACCGCCGCGAACAGCAACGGCTTGTCCATCTTGCGGAACGGGAGCCGCTTCATCAGCTCTTTAGGAGCGCTCGACCTCACCAGTCCGGGCGAAAAATCTGTGGCCCCTCTCCTGTCCATCATGACACGCTCACCGACCTAGTCCCCGACGCTCGGCTGGATCTCGCCCTGGGGCGGCAGGTTGAAGAGTCTCTCGAAGATGCGGCGCGCGACTGGGGCGGCACTCTCGCCGCCATGGCCGCCCTGCTCGATGGCGACCGCCACGACATACTTGGGATCGCCCGCGGGCGCGAAGCCGACAAACCACGCCGTCGGCTGCTTGCCGGCGATCTCACTCGTTCCTGTCTTGCCTGCGATAGGTATCTGTGCGACCGGGAACCCCTGGAATGTTGCGGCCGCGGTTCCCTTTCCCTGGACGACACCCGTGAGCGCCTGTATCACGCCCGCCAGGTTCGCCGGGCTGAGCTGTATCTCAGCCGACGTCTCGAGCGCGGCTTTCTTGACGACCTTGCCTTCCTCGTTCTCTAGGTCCTTCATCACGTGCGGCTTGATGAACTTGCCGCCGTTGGCGATGCCCGAGTACAGATACGCCATCTGCAGAGGAGTCGTGAGGATGTCGCCCTGCCCGATGGCCATGTTCACAGTATCGCCCGGGTACCAGGTCTGGTAAGCCGGGTTGGTCCTGTTAAACTCTTTCTTCCACTCGGGGCTCGGGATGCGGCCTCCCATCTCGCTCGTGAGGTCTATGCCTGTCGGCTTTCCGAGCTGGAAGTCCTGCGCCCATTCCCACAGCGGCTTGCCCTGGTTCTGGCCCTGCCTGATGTAGAACTGGTACCCGATCGTATAGAACACGACGTCGCACGACTGCACGATGCCGTTGAAGAGGTCGATGTGGTTGTGCGTGCTCCAGCAGTACTTCGGGTAGTCCTTGAACGCGCCGGTAGTGAAGACGCGCGTGCAGTCGAACGGCGAGTTGATGTTGACCATCTGGTCCTGCAGGGCGCCCAGAGCCGTCACGACCTTGAACGTGGAACCCGGAGGCAGCTCGCTCATTATCGCGCGGTTGTTCATCGGGAACTGGTTCTTCGGGTCCGTAAGCGCTTTCCAGCTCGTCTGAGTGATGCCCCCGACGAAGTCGTTCAAGTTGTAGGTCGGGTAGCTGGACATCGCAATGACCTCGCCGGTCTTCGGGTCCATCACGACCGCGGCGGCGCCGGTGGCCTGGTATTTCTTCGGGCCCTCCGGGTCCTGCCTCGTTCGCGCGGCATCGACGCCGCTCTTGAGCGCTGCTTCGACGAGGGTCTGCACGTCCTGGTCGACGGTGCTACGAAGGTTGTCCCCCGTGTGCGCCTCGACGTTCGAGATCTCGCGGATCGAGTTACCATTCGCATCGACCTCGAGCTTCTTCTTACCCACCGCGCCGCGGAGCTCCTCGTCGTACGTGGCCTCGACCCCCGACAGGCCGATCTCATCGCCCGCCTGGTAGCCCTTCTTCTTCTTTTCCTTGAGCTGCTCGGGGCCGATCTCGCCGAGGTAACCTATAACGTGCGCCGCCAGGCTGCCGAAGGGATATTCACGGACGGATTGCGTGGCCGCTATCACCCCGGGGAACTCTCTCTGGTGCTCGTCTACGTATGTGACGATCTCTTCACCGACGTCGTTTCTTATAAGCACGGCCCGCTGGTTCGGCGCCTGCGATTTCTCGATCTTGTTGGCGATATCCTTCGCGCCCATGCCGAGCAGCCTCGACAGCCTCTGGATAACGACCTGCCTCTGGTCGCCCATCTCCGCCGGTATGACGGAGATCGTCAGGGCCGGTCGGTTTTCGACCATGACCTTGCCGTTCCGGTCGAGGATCTTGCCCCTCGGGGCCTCGATGGATATCTCGCGGATACGGTTGCCTTCGGCCTTCTTGCGATAGTCGTTGCCCGACACGATCTGCATGAACCAGAGGCGCGAGAACAGCACGATGAACCCGACGAGAAGTATGAGGCCGAGGATAGCGACTCTTCGCTGCAGGCTCTCCTGCGCGGCGTCGGTCCTCTTGTATCCGGTCTCATCGGGCTTGATCTTCAGCCCGACTCTTCTAGCGAGCTTCATCCAATCACCACCATGTCAGTCACTCTAGCCTCTGCTCGGGCGCGTGAGGGTGATCGACTCTTCTTTTACGGGGAACTTGAAGCGCCTCATGAACGGGTAGACGACCAGAACGGCGATTACGTTGTAAAGCGAAGAGATGAATATGGTCCCGATGCGGAACGGCGGTAACTGTTCCTGTCCCAGGACGACAAACACCCCCTGGTGCATCGACATCTCGAATATTGTCGCGAGAAACACCAGCACGACCGGCAGCAGTATCGAGTAAGTCATGAAGAAGTCTTTCATCATGCCCGCCAGAAACGCGGCGAGAGCCTTGGTCAGCGCGCTCGACCCCATGACCTGCGGGCTCGCGATGTCCTGGAGCATGCCGCCGGCAAACCCGATGATGGCACCCGGAATGGGCCCCTCCTGGACCGCCACCACGACAGCCACCACCAATATCAGGTCCAGCTGAACGCCAAAGAGCTTGAACTGGGGCGTCACGGATATCTGCAGCACAAAGGCGAGCACGACGCATGTGCCGAGGAAAATTTGCCGGTTCCTGCTCATTGCGCTTCTCTCAGGATGGTCGACTCAGGCTCCGGCGTGATGACGATCAGGACCTGGTCGAGCTTGGAGAACCTGACGAAAGGCTTCACCTCGACAACCCTGGTCAGCCCGGTAGGCTTGGATACCTTGGTGATCTTGCCGACGGCGACTCCGGGCGGACACGTCCCACCGAGACCGCTCGTGTCGACGATGTCCCCGACCTTCAAGTCCGCGTCCTCCTTCATGGGCGTGAACCGGATCGTCTCATTGTTGTTACCCTCCACGATGCCCGTCTCTCGCGAGCGCTGGTCCCGGACGCCGATCGACGAGCGGGAGTCCGTGACGAGCTGAACCACGGCCGAACGCGAGCCTGCGGAGATGACCCTGCCGACCAACCCCTCGTCGGTGACGACCGACATGTACTTTTTGACGCCGCTCGACGCTCCGCGGTTTATGATCATCAGCCGCTCCCAGTTGGTGGGTGACTGTCCTACGATTCCGGCGCCGACCGTCTCGAACTCGGCCTGGCCCTCATTGAAGTGAAGCAGCCGCTTGAGCTCGTCCACCTGTTTCTCCAGCTCCTTCGAGTCGATGCTCTGCTTTCGCAGAGCCGCCACTTGTTTTTGCAGGTCCGCCCTTTCCTTCGAGAGAGTGGGAAGGTGGAAGAGGTTGATGACCCCGTCTTTTATCGGCCTGAAGATCTTGGCGAAGGCGTTCGAGATGGGCGACACGAGGTCGAGGAAGAAGTTCTGGATCTTATGGAGCGGACCGTGGTCGCTCTCTTTCACGTACAGCGTTACGACGGTAACGCATACTATGATTATGACTATGAGGATGATGCGGTTTCTGTTGCTTCTAGGGGCGGCAGGCATGGCTTATCCGATGGTCTTTACTGGCCAGCGGACGAAATCAACACCTTCTTCATTATGTCGAACTCTTCCAGGCACTTGCCGGATCCCATCGCAACGCAGAGCAGCGGGTCCTTGGCAGTGTGGACGGGCATCCCCGTCTCGTTGCGGATCCTCTCCTCGAGGCCGCGCAGCAGCGCGCCCCCGCCGGCCAGGATGATTCCTTCGTCCATGATGTCGCTGGCAAGCTCGGGTGGCGTCCTGTCGAGGGCGTCCTTGACCGTCTGCACGACCTGGCTGACGGGCTCCTCGATGGCCTGCCTGATCTCCTCGGCGGTGACCAATACGGTCTTCGGGAGGCCGGAGGCAAGGTCCCGGCCCTTTATCTCATCCTCGAGCTCGTCGTCGGACGCCATCGCGAACGCCGAGCCGATCTGCAGCTTGAGTGCTTCGGCCGTGCGCTCGCCGATCATGAGCTGGTAATCGCGCTTGATATAGTTGATTATCGCTTCGTCCATCTCGTCGCCGCCGACGCGAAGGGACTGGCTGGTGACGATGCCCCCGAGCGAGATGACCGCGACCTCGGTCGTGCCTCCGCCGATATCGACGACCATGTTGCCGATCGGCTCGTGTATTGGAAGGCCCGCACCTATCGCGGCGGCCATGGGTTCCTCGATGATGAAGGCGGCTCTCGCGCCAGCCTGTATGGTGGCTTCCTCGACGGCTCTCTGCTCTACGCCGGTAATCCCGCTGGGGACTGCCACGACGACGCGGGGCCTCGCGAGCGAGCGTCGCTGGTGAACCTTCTGGATGAAGTAGCGGAGCATCTTCTCGGTGACGTCGAAGTCGGCGATGACGCCGTCCTTCAGCGGCCTGATGGCGACGATGTGGGCGGGAGTGCGCCCGACCATGCGCTTGGCTTCCTCGCCGACAGCGATGATGGCGTTCGTAATCGTGTTGACAGCTACCACGGACGGCTCGTTAAGGACGATTCCTTCGCCCTTCGCGTACACGAGAGTATTCGCCGTACCGAGGTCCACGGCCATGTCCTTGCCGAAGGAACCTGTCCCCAGCATCCTGGATATAAACGACAACCTGGGCTTTACTCCTGTCTTGGTTGCGCGGGTTAGCCCGCGCTGGTGCGGCTACTTCACGCTCAGCAAACAGATTATGCACAAAAAGTAGCCAAAGTCACTCGGCAATATTAACACAACTTGACAACAATAACATTAGTCGTCATTAACAACATTTACCGTCTGCCGGGAAGAACAATGCGATCTCCCTGGCAGCGCTTTCGGCCGAATCGGAGCCATGAACCAGGTTGTGAGTTACGCTGGTCGCGTACCCCCCCCTGATCGAACCCGGCGTTGCGTCCAGAGGATTGGTCGCACCCATTATGACGCGAAGGTTTTCAATCGTGTTCTCCCCGCGTATGATCGCGAGCACCGAAAGCCCGCCGGTTATGTACTCGATGAGGTCCTCGAAGAATGCCTTGCCCTTGTGCTCGCCGTAGTGAGTCTCAGCGAGCTCCCTCGAGATGACCATGCCCTTGATGCGCTCGATCCTGTATCCCTTGCGCTCGACGCGCATCAGTATCTCGCCTACGAGGCCTCTCTCGACCCCGTCCGGCTTCACGATGAGCAGCGTGCGTTCGATTCCCATCTGTCCTCCTATCTGTCCTGCCGCATCTCGCGGGTCGCCTTCTGGTGCTTGAAGTAGATTCGCGCCTCCGAGACCGTGAAGAGCGATCCTGTTACGCACACCATTCCATTTTTCCCCGCAAGCGCTATCCCGGCCTTCATCGCGTTGGCGAAATCCGAGGCGACCTTGTGTGGGATTCCGTCCATCCGGCAGTAGTTTGCCAGCTTCTCCGCTGAGATCGACCTCGCGCTCCTGTTTTCGGTCAGCACGAGGTCGTCGGCGATGGCGCCCAGCACCTTCAGCATGCTCCGGGCGTCCTTGTCCTCGAGTATGGACACGACGATGACGAGCCGGTCGAATTCGAACTCGCTCGTGAGGGCCGCGGCGAGCCTGTCCACCCCCAGCACGTTGTGCGCACCGTCTGCCACCACGAGTGGGCGCTCCGACAGGATGTCGAGCCTTCCCGGAACGCTGCTCGTCTCCAGAGCCCCCCTGAAATCTTCGATCTGTGTCCGTTCCCTCGGGTCCGTGTATGCCTGGCTGGCCGCGACGGCGCAACAGGCGTTGATCGCCTGGTGCTTACCCAACATTGGGAGCTTGATGTCTCTGAACTCCCGGTCATCGAGGCCCCGGATGGAGATGTACTGCGCCGGCGGCTCGCCCGCGACGCGGTACGGCAGGTGATAGTCGAGCCTGAAGTCGCGTCCGAATACCTTGAGCTCAGCGCCCACCTCGTGGCAGCGCTCCGCGAGGATCATGAGTATCTCGCGCGTCCCTTCGGCCGTGATGACGACCGAGCCCTCGTTAATGATGCCGGCTTTCTCGACGGCGATCTTCTCCCGCGTACGCCCGAGCTCGTTCACGTGGTCGAGGTCCACGTTAGTGATCACTGCGACCTCACAGTCGACTACGTTGGTGGAGTCCCAGCGGCCTCCCATGCCTACCTCGAGGACGGCGACGTCTATGCGCTCATTACGGAAGAAGTAAAACGCCAGCGCAGTTACGAGCTCGAAGTACGTGAGCTTCTCACCGAGCTCCCGTTCGGCTTTCTCGACGATCGGGGCGATATCGGACATCGTCTGGGCGAACTGGCTTGCCGTGATGAGCCTTCCGCCGATGCTCACGCGCTCGCGCACCGTCTCGAGGTGTGGAGAAGTAAAGAGTCCGGTCTTGAAACCGGATGCCTTCAATATCTCTGCGATCATGTTCGAGACGGACGTCTTTCCGTTCGTGCCGGTGATCTGGATGGAGTCAAACTCGTTCTGCGGCTCGCCCATCAGGCGGCATACAGCCTGAATGCGGTCGAGCGTCGGCTTGACCCCGAGCACGACTCTGCTGTCCAGGTAATCAACTGCCTCCGAATATTTCAACAGCACTCCAATTCACGTCCGGGGTCAAAAGAAATGATCGGGGTCAGACCCTTACTATTCCTTTTTGAGCGCGGCGATCTGGTCCTCGAGATTCTGGCGCTTTTCGCTCAGCTCGCGCTGTTTCTCGCGCTCTTTCTCGACGACCTGCGGGGGAGCCTTGGCGACGAACCCGTCGCTCGCCAGCTTTGCAACCGCCTTCTCGAGGTCGGCCTCAACTTTGACAAGCCGGCGGGCAAGCCGATCGATCTCCTCGCCCGCGTCCACTCCGCTCTCCCATGAGAGGTACGCCTCGAGGCCCTCCACGACAACACGCATACCGTAACCTTCACCTGGCGGCTCTTCGCTGAACACGACCGAAGAGAGCCCGGCGAGTGACTCAAGATAGCCCAGCTGGCGGGTAAGGATCTCCCGCGCTTCGTCCTGCTTACAGACGATAGCCGCGCCAACTTTGCCTGAGGGCGGTATCCCGTGCTCCGAGCGGGCCGAGCGGATGCCGACTATGACAGACTGGAGCAGCTCCATCTCGCGCTCCGCCTCTTCGTCGAGCGGGAAGTCGGCCGCATCGGGCCAGGGCGCCACCATTATCGACTCCCCCGTGCCCGGCAGCTTCTGCCACAGCTCCTCGGTGACGAATGGCATGTATGGATGCAGCAGCCTCATCGCACACTCCAGGACGCGGTGCGCAACTGCCTGCGCCGTCGCCTTCTCCCCGGCGGTGCCGCGATAGAGCCGGGGCTTGACCAGCTCCAGGTACCAGTCGCAGAAGTCACCCCAGAAGAACTGGTAGAGCGCCTTACCGGCCTGGCTGAAGTTGTACGCGTCCATGCCCTCATCGACGCGCTCCATCACCCCCGCGAGCCGGCTCATGATCCAGCGGTCGGAGAGCTCGAGGTCATCTTCACTGTATGCGGCCGCCGCAGGGTCGAACCCCTCGAGGTTCGTTATCACCAGGCGCGCGGCGTTCCAGATCTTGTTCACGAAGTTGCGGTTGCCCTCTATGCGCTCTTCGGCCACGTTGACGTCGCGGCCCGGTACCGCGACCGAGCCGAGGGCGAACCGCAGCGCGTCCGTGCCGTAAATTTCGATCACGTCGAGCGGGTCTATAACGTTGCCGCTCGACTTGGACATCTTCTTTCCCTCGAAGTCGCGCACCAGCGCGGTCACAAACACCTCGCGGAACGGGACGTCGCCCATGAATCGCAGCCCGAGCATGATCATCCGCGCGACCCAGAAGAAGATGATGTCGAACGCCGTGGTCAGCACCGAGGTCGGATAGAAGACCTCGAGAGTATCGTTCTTCACCGGCCATCCCATGGTCGAGAACGGCCAGAGGCCCGAGGAGAACCAGGTGTCGAGGACGTCATCGTCCTGGCGCAGGTCAGTCGAGCCGCACTTGCACGCGGACGGGGGCTCGATCTCGACGATCTGCTCGCCGCACTCGTCGCAGTACCATACGGGGATCCGGTGGCCCCACCAGAGCTGCCGGGAGATGCACCAGTCGCGGATGTTCTCCATCCACTCGAAGTAGACCTTCGACCAGCGCTCGGGCGTGAACGTGATGCGCCCGTCGCGGACCGCCGCGATGCCGGGAGTGGCCAGCGGCTCCATCTTCACAAACCACTGCGTGGAAAGGTAAGGCTCGACCTCCGTGTGGCAGCGGTAGCAGTGTCCGACTGCATGAAGGTGTTCTTCCTCTTTGACCAGCAGCCCCTTCTTCTTGAGGTCTCGCACCACCGCGTCGCGCGCGTCGTACCTGTCCATCCCGGCGTAAGGCCCGCCGTTCTCATTGATCGTCCCGTCGGAGTTGAGTATGTTCACCTGCTCGAGGTCGTGCCGGAGCCCGATCTCATAGTCGTTGGGGTCGTGGGCGGGGGTGACCTTGACGGCGCCTGTCCCGAACTCGGGATCGACGAACCTGTCCGTGATCACCGGGATGCGCCTATCGACGAGAGGCAGGACCACGGTCCTGCCGACGACGTCAAGGTACCTCTCGTCAGTCGGGTATACCGCCACGGCCGTGTCCCCGAGCATCGTCTCGGGCCTGGTCGTGGCGACGATAACTTCGCCGCTGGCATCGGCGTACGGGTACCGTATGTACCAGAGGTGACCCGTCTTGTCCTCGTGTTCCACCTCGATGTCCGAAAGGGCCGTGTGGCACCGGACGCACCAGTTGATGATGTATTTGCCGCGGTAGATGAGCCCCTCGTCGTAAAGCTCCTTGAACACCGTGCGGACGGCCAGCGAACAGCCTTCGTCCATCGTGAAACGCTCGCGCTCCCAGTCGCACGAGCAGCCGAGGCGTTTGAGCTGGCGGATGATGGTGCTGCCGTGCTCTTCCTTCCAGTCCCACACCCGCTCCACGAACGCTTCGCGGCCCACCTCATGGCGGTCCGTGCCCTCTTTCTCGAGCTGGCGCTCGACGACGTTCTGCGTCGCGATCCCGGCGTGGTCCGTGCCCGGCATCCACAGTACCTCGTAGCCCTGCATGCGCTTTCGTCTCGCAATGATGTCCTGCAGCGTGTTGTTGAGAGCGTGCCCCATATGGAGGACGCCCGTTACGTTAGGCGGCGGTATCACCTGTGAGAAGGGAGGCTTGCCGGTCGCGGGATCCGCGTGAAAATAACCGCGCTCCTCCCACAGTGCGTACCATCGTCCCTCGACCTCTGTCGGATCGTATCGCGATGAGAGCTCAAAATCGGTCTTCTTCTCGGGCAAACGTCTTCACCACCTTGTTGTGCGGACTTCTCAAGATTTTACATGAACTTGGACCGCGGGGCGCGCCATTGGCCCGGCCCGAACAACATCGCGTAGAAAAAGCATGGATTCGGACCAGGCCTTGGCTGCTCAGCCCCAGGCATCACCTGCTCTGACAGTCCCGCAGGACCGTGAGGGCTTGCCCTGCAACTGTGGTAGAATCTGCCCGACCGACATTGGAGGGCTTTCGATGATACTGGCGATAATCTTGATATGCTGCCTGCCCGCGGGCATGATCCTTCTCGTATTCTTCGCTATCGGTTCAGCGGGAGCGAAGACGTTCCGCAAGGGCAAGCGCGCATACGCCGACTTCAAGCCCTACATCAACAACCTCTCCGATCAGGTCGCCAAGGCCCAGGAGAAAGGGATGAGTTTCTCCGATCGCGGGCAGAAGCTCGCGGAGAATGTCCAGGAGATCCAGGGCCGGTGGGCTTTCATCACAGAGAGCGTCAACGAGATCATGAATTCCCCCGCCGCCCGCGTCGCCGACATGGCCGGCCGCTTCGCCAGCAAAAGATCTTAAGTTTCTGGGGTCAGGTCTTTTTCTTTAAGTCGACAGAGGCAACATGACGCAAAATAGGGGTCAGGCCCTTTTTTGCGTCATCAAGAGGCAAGCGACTTAAAGAAAAAAGACCTGACCCCCGGAATGTTAAGCGGTTTCTTCTTCTTCGTCTTCCTTATGGACCTTCGCGTCGGAGCGCGAGGTAAGAAGCGTCGGCTTGAAGTTCTCGGAGACGACTTCGCGGGTGACTACGCACTTGACGATATCCGAGCGCGAAGGCAGGTCGAACATCGTGCCCAGCAGCGCTTCTTCCATGATCGCGCGAAGCCCTCGGGCTCCGGTCGAGCGCTCGAGCGCCTTCTCCGCGATCTGCTCCAGCGCGCCGTCCGTGAAGATGAGCTCCACGCCGTCGAACTCGAAGAACTTGCGGTACTGCTTGACCAGTGCGTTCTTCGGCTTGGTGAGGATGTCCGTCAGGTGCTCCTGGGTGAGAGTGTGCAGCGTCGTGATGACAGGCAGCCTGCCCACGAACTCGGGTATGAGCCCGAACTTGAGCAGGTCCTCGGGCATCACGTTCGCCAGTATGCTTCCGATGTCGATCTCGTCCTTTGACTTGACCTCCGCGCCGAATCCCACGCCCCTCTTCCCAACGCGGTCCTCGATGATGTCTTCCACGCCCGAGAACGCGCCGCCGCAGATGAAGAGGATGTTTGTAGTGTCGATTTGCAGGAACTCCTGGTGCGGGTGCTTGCGGCCGCCCTGCGGCGGAACACTCGCGACCGTGCCCTCCAGGATCTTCAGCAAGGCCTGCTGCACGCCTTCGCCGGAAACGTCCCTCGTGATGCTGGGGCTCTCGCTCTTGCGCGCGATCTTGTCGATCTCGTCGATGTAGATGATGCCTGTCTCCGCCTTCTTCACGTCAAGGTCGGCGGCCTGGATCAGCTTGAGGAGGATGTTCTCGACGTCCTCTCCCACGTAGCCCGCCTCGGTGAGGCTGGTGGCGTCGGCGATCGCGAACGGGACGTTCAGCAGTCGCGCGAGCGTCTGGGCCAGTAGCGTCTTGCCACAGCCCGTGGGCCCGATGAGCATGATGTTGCTCTTCTGGAGCTCGACGTCGTCGTTCGTCATCGCTCCGACCTGGATGCGCTTGTAGTGGTTATAGACCGCGACTGAAAGGACCGTCTTCGCCCGCTCCTGCCCGATCACGTACTCGTCCAGGAAGGTGTAGATCTCCTTGGGCTTGGGCAGGTCGCAGAGCTGGATCTCGGGGCTCTCGGTGAGCTCCTCGGCTATAATCTCGTTGCACAACTCGATGCACTCGTCGCAGATGTAGACGCCGGGGCCCGCTATGAGCTTCTTCACGTGCCTCTGCGTCTTGCCGCAGAAGGAGCACTTCAAGAGGTCGCTGCCGTCAGAGAACTTCGCCAACTTGTTACCTCCGATGCTCGCGCCCGCACAACTCCCGGGCGCTTGACTACTCGCTGCCCTCGATCCTGCGCAGGTGCACCTTGTCGATCATACCGTACGCCATCGCCTGGTCCGGCACCATGATAAAGTCCCTGTCAGTGTCATCGTGTATCTTTTCGATGCTCTGGCCTGTATGCTCCGCCAGGATCCCGTCCAGCATGTCCCTCGTGCGCAGGATCTCCTTGGCGTGGAGATCGATGTCGATCGCCTGCCCCTGGGTCCCACCGCTCGGCTGGTGCAGCAGGATGCGCGAGTGAGGCGTCGCAAAGCGCTTGCCCTTGGCACCGGCCGCCAGCAGTACTGCCGCGCCGCTCGCCGCCTGGCCTATGCACAGCGTCGAGATGTCACACCGCACGTACTGCATCGTGTCATATATCGCGAGCGTGCTCGTCACGACGCCGCCCGGCGAGTTGATGTAGATGTTGATGTCTTTCTCCGGGTTCTCGCTCTCGAGGAACAGCAACTGCGCCATGACCAGGTTGGCGAGGTGATCGTCTATCTCCTGACCTATGAACACGATGCGCTCCTTGAGGAGACGGGAGTAGATGTCGAACTGCCTCTCCCCTCGGGGGGTCTGCTCGACGACTATCGGTACCAGTTGCGACCTTATGTTGCTCATGATTGCTCAGGCTCCTCCCCGGTGCCTTCCGCACCCGTTTCTGCCGCTTCACCCGCGGCATCTTCCGCTTTGCCTTCCGCGGCCTCGCCGGGAGCGGCTTCCTCGTCCGCGGCCTTCTCGGTTGCCGGTGGAGTCTCGCCCTCATCCCGGTCGGTCCCGCCCTCGGCGACCACTTCGCCTTCGACGACCTCGTCGCCCTCGGCGGGCGCCGTTTCGGGCTCTCCCAGGAGCACGCCCTCGGCGGGTGGTCCTCCAGTGAGGACCGCGTTCTCGACCAGCACGTCAACAGCCTTGGAGAGTCTGAGGTTCGCCTTTACATTGCCTATCCTGTTATGCCGGCGCGCTTCGGCGATGACCTTCTTGGGGTCGCCACCGGCGGCCAGCGTGTTCTCTCGGATGTAATCCTCGGCGTCCTCGTCAGAGACTTCGATGTTCTCCGCGAGAGCGACCGCGTCCAGGACCAGCTCGGCCTTGAGGCTGTCCACCACCTTTTCCCTGATAGCTTTCTCTAGCTCGTGCCTCGAACCCTTCAGGGCCTGGAGGTATTGGTCCAGGGTGATGCCCTTCTCGCCGAGTTCCTCGGAGAGCTGCTCGATCTCCTCCTCCACCTGGTGCTCGATCATGGAGTCGGGCAGGTCGACGTAGGTCTGGTCGGTGAGAACCTGCACCGCCTGGTCCTTGAGCTGGCGCTCGCCCATCAACTTCTTGACGCCCGCGATGCGGGACCGCAGGTCGTCCTTGAACTCGTCAAGGGTCTCGAAGCTGCTGACTTCTTTGGCGAGGTCGTCGTCTATCGGAGGGAGGACCTTCCGCTTGATCTCTTTGACCATCGTGCGGAACGTCGCGGGCTTGCCGGCCATCTCGGGGTCCCCGTAGTCGGCCGGGAAGTTGATCACTATGTCGAGGATATCGCCCTTGCGTCCGCCTTCGAGCTGCTCGTCAAAGCCGGGCAGAAAATCGCCGGCGCCGATCTCGGTCATGGCGTCGGTGCCGGATTTGCCTTCGAGAGGCTCGCCCTCGGTGAAGACCTTGTAGTCAAACATGACGTAGTCGCCCTTTTCGGCCGCGCGCATCTCGACCACCTCGAGGGTGGCGAACCGGTCACGCGCCTCGTCGAGCGCCTGCTTGACGTCGTCATCGGTAACCTCGTTCTCGGGCGCCTCCAGCTCGAGGCCCTTGTAGTCCTTGACCTCGACCTCGGGCTTGACGTCGACCTTCGCCTCGAAGATGACGTTGCCGCCCTCCTCCGTCTCCAGGAGGTTGATCTCCGGGTCGGACACGGGCACTATTCCGGAGTCTATGACGCCCATCACATAGAGCGTGGGAAGGCCGTTCTTTATCGCCTCGCTGCGCACGAAGTCGGAGCCCAGGTGGCTGTCGATGACCTGCTTGGGGACCTTACCCCTGCGGAAGCCCGGGACGTTTATCTTCTGTCCCAGGTCTTTGTAGGCCTGCTCGAGTATTTCGGTGAGGTCCTCGGGGCCCGCCTCCACCTTGAGGGTTACCTCGTGCCCCTCTCCCTTGATGACTTCGGTCTTCAGAAGAATCCCTCCTAATGTCTGGCGCGGACGCTGCGGCGCCTGTAGATGAATGGCCTCTAAGGAAAACAATGCACACACGCGGTGTGCTTGGTTTAACCCATTTTTCTCTTGAAACCGCCTTCTGGACCGCCCTGGTGCGAGAGGGGGGACTCGAACCCCCACGGTTCCAGGAACCACGGGGTCCTAAGCCCCGCGCGTCTACCAATTCCGCCACTCTCGCTCCGCTTGCGGCCCTCGAATATTGTAACACAGGGCCCCGGAGCGAACGGTTGACGAACGAGGCGTCGCGCCCCTCTTTTTCGGCCTAATAGAAGACCTTTGCAAGCTCATAAAGACTGAGGTCGATGGTCTTTTTTCCCGCGAGCGCTTCGGAGTAAGGGACCGACGTAACCTTGTTTTCACTCATACACGCCATGTGGTCGAACTCGCCCCTCTTCACCATCTCGACCGCGTGCTCCCCCAGCCTCGTGGCGAGCAGCCGGTCGAACAGAGTGGGGGTCCCGCCTCTCTGGAGGTGGCCCAGGTGGGTCACCCTGGTCTCGTACCCCGTCCTCTGCTCGAGCTCGTACGCCAGCCACTCCCCGATACCCCCCAGCCTGACATGCCCGAAATCGTCCTTCTTCTGGTCGCGCACCTGCTGAGCCTCCATCCCCGCGGGCTTGGCTCCCTCGGAGACCACGACGATGCTGTAGTCCCTGTTCATCGCGCGGCGGTGCTCGATGCGCTTCTCGATCTCTTCCAGCGTGAACGGCACCTCTGGAACGAGGATCGTGTCGGCTCCACCGGCGATGCCGCCGAGGAGCGCGATCCAGCCGGAGTCGCGACCCATGACCTCCAGCACCATCACCCGGTGGTGCGCGGCGGCCGTCGTGTGGAGCTTGTCGAGCGCGTCCATCGCGACAGATGCCGCGGTATCGAACCCTATCGAGTAATCCGTTCCCCGAAGGTCGTTGTCTATAGTCTGCGGGACCCCGACGCATTTGACGCCCTGCTCCGCAAGACGGTGCGCGACGCCGTTCGTGTCCTCGCCGCCGATCGCGATTATCGCGTCGATGCCGTGCTTGCGCAGGTTGACGATGACGTTCTCCACGCCATGGTCCATCTTAAAGGGGTTGGTGCGCGACGAACCCAGGATCGTGCCACCCGCCTGGAGGATCCCCTTGACCGAGCCCAGAAAGAGGGGCTCGACCTCGTCCAAGACCAGGCCTCTCCATCCTCTCTTGATCCCGATAACTTCATAGTTCTCTGCATAGCACTTGTGGACTACGGAGCGGATGGCCGCGTTGATGGCCGACGAGTCCCCGCCGCCAGTGACTAATGCGATTCTCAAATTGATTCCTCCAGTGCCGTAGCTTCGAAAAACATGAACATACCGTCATGTGCATTATTAACTGTTACGAACTGTAGTTCCTGCACCGCCAGGCTTTGCAACCGCAACGCCGGCCGGCCGTGCGATTAATTGTCATGCCTGTAATCCAATGCTAAACTTCTGTGTGTTTTTCCATGGGCCGTTAGCTCAGCAGGTAGAGCAGGGGACTCTTAATCCCAAGGTCACAGGTTCGATTCCTGTACGGCCCACCACCAAATTCATCCCTCAATCCAAATCTACCGCCATATTTGTTGGTGGGCCGTACAGG
>Ga0209747_1000156_pt1 | contig 34624 bp, 30 predicted proteins | sample BarGraNGADG00311_FD_184498 | JGI IMG/M metagenome (GOLD analysis project Ga0209747, IMG submission 184498) | Arctic peat soil microbial communities from Barrow, Alaska - Barrow Graham LP Ref core NGADG0011-311 (SPAdes) (version 2) | ecosystem: Environmental > Terrestrial > Soil > Wetlands > Peat...
AGATACCTCCACTCCGAGATCGGGACGGTCGAGCGCGTGGAGATCCTGCGCGACCTCCGTGCCGGCGTGTTCGACGTACTGGTGGGAATCAATCTCCTGCGTGAAGGACTGGACCTGCCAGAGGTCTCGCTGGTGGCGATCCTGGATGCCGACAAGCAGGGCTTCCTGAGGAGCGAGAGAAGCCTCGTGCAGACCATGGGGCGCGCCAGCAGGAACGCTTCCGGCAAGGTGATACTCTACGCTCAGGAGATGTCGGACGCGATGAGGGGCGCCATCGATGAGACCCAGCGCAGACGTGAGCGCCAGGTCCGGTATAACGAAGAGAACGGCATAAGCCCGCAGACGATTCAGAAAGAGGTCAGGGACATTCTGGAGGTCGCCATGGCGGCGACGGGACCGTCCCAAGACCCTGTCGAGCGGGCGAGGGCGATGTCTCCCGAGGAGCTCCAGCGACTGCTGTTGAACATGGAAGACGAGATGCACCTGCTGGCCGAGGAACTCAGGTTCGAGGAGGCCGCGCGCCTGCGCGACCAGATCAAGCGCATAAGCGAGGAATTACTTCCCGGTGAATAACGATATTTTGAAGATCAGAGGGGCGAGGGAGCATAACCTCAAGGACGTGAAGCTCGACCTGCCCCGCAACAAGATGATCGTGATGACGGGCATAAGCGGGTCCGGCAAATCGTCGTTGGCTTTCGACACCATCTACGCCGAGGGACAGCGGCGCTACGTCGAGTCGCTATCGTCCTACGCGCGGCAGTTCCTGGGACAGCTGGACAAGCCGGACGTCGACCTCATCGAGGGGTTATCTCCCGCGATCTCCATCGACCAGAAAGGCGGCACCTCCAACCCCAGGTCAACCGTAGGGACTGTCACGGAGATCTACGACTACCTCCGCGTGTTGTATGCGCGGATAGGGGAGGCCCACTGTTATGAGTGCGGCCGGCCGGTCTCACGACAGTCGTCGGAGCAGATCACCGACCGCGTGATGGAGATGGACGAAGGCAGCAAGATCATGGTCCTCGCGCCGCTCGTGCGGGGCAGAAAAGGCGAGCACGCCTCCGTATTCGAGAACCTGAGGCATCGGGGCTACGTCAGGGTCCTGGTCGACGGGGACGTCTACGACCTGTCCGAGCAGATCGAGCTCGACAAGAACAAGAAACACGAGATCATGGCGGTCGTCGACCGGCTGGTGCTCAAGGAGGGCGCGCGCACCCGCGTGGCCGAGTCCGTTGAAGCCGCGCTGCACCTGGGTGAAGGGATGGTTGCGGTACAGGACGAGACGGACAGGCGGGACATCTATTCCGAGGAGTTCGCCTGCGTGCACTGCGCCATTTCGTTTCCCGAGATCTCGCCGCGGATGTTCTCGTTCAACAACCCCTACGGGGCCTGTCGGGAATGTGGCGGCCTGGGATACAGGCAGGAGATGGACGAGGAGCTGGTCGTGCCCGACCCCGAGCGCTCGCTCATCGAGGGTGCCATAGCCCCCTGGGAGTCCACGACCCAGACTCATTTTTACAGCATGCTCGAAGCGCTGGCGGACACGTACGGGTTCAACCTGAACGTTCCGTTCTCCCGCCTAGACGAGCGCGCGCAGAAGCTGGTGCTCTACGGTGCCGGCGACGACGAGATACTGGTGAAGCACCGTGACTCGCGCAACAGGCAGAGGACGTACTACACGACCTGGGAGGGCGTCATACCGACGCTCGAGAGGAGATACAGGGACACCGAGTCCGAGTATGCGCGGTGGCGTATCGGGATGTTCATGAGCATCAAGCCATGCCCCGGATGTGGCGGGACGCGCCTCAGGCCCGAGACGCTCGCGGTGACCGTCGGCGGCATCAACATCGCCGAGCTTTCCGCCATGACCATCGAGAACGCGCTCCAGTTCGTGAAGGACCTGAAGCTCGACGCGAGGCAGAAGACGATAGCCGGCAGGCTGCTCAAGGAGGTGAGGGCAAGGCTCGTTTTCCTGATGGACGTGGGCCTCGAATACCTCACGCTCTCGCGGAACGCCAGCACACTGGCCGGCGGGGAGTCGCAGAGGATCAGGCTCGCAACCCAGATCGGATCCGGCCTTGTTGGCGTCTTGTATATTCTCGACGAGCCGAGCGTGGGCCTACACAAGCGCGATAACCACAGGCTCATCGAGACGCTCAAGAGGCTGCGCGACCTGGGCAATACCGTGATCGTCGTCGAGCACGACGAGGACACGATAAGGGCGGCTGACCATGTAGTGGATATCGGCCCGGGGGCCGGCATCCACGGAGGCCACATCATCGCCACGGGCAGCGTGGCCGACATCATCGCGAATGAAGAATCGATCACCGGAAAGTACCTGTCCGGCGAGCTCGAGATACCGGTCCCGGCGACGAGGCGTAAGCCGGGGGAGCGGGCGCTGGTAGTCCGAGGCGCCACCGAGCACAACCTCAAAGACATCGATGTGCGGTTCCCTCTGGGAGTGTTCACCTGCGTCACCGGCGTGAGCGGCTCGGGAAAGAGCACGCTGGTGAGCGAAGTGCTGTACCGGGGGCTGCGGCGCAAGCTCTCATCCTCGCGAACGCCACCCGGTCGACACAAGGCGATCGAAGGCATCGACGAAGTGGACAAGGTCGTGAACATAGACCAGTCTCCGATCGGACGCACGCCCAGGTCGAACCCGGCTACGTACACCAAGGCATTTGACGGCATCCGGACGCTCTTCGCGAGCACGCCCCAAGCGAAGGTCAGGGGCTACAAGCCCGGTCGGTTCAGCTTCAACGTGGCGGGTGGCCGCTGCGAGGCGTGCAAGGGTGAAGGCATGGTGAAGATAGAGATGCACTTCCTGCCCGACATCTACGTGGCATGTGAGGTGTGCAAGGGAAAACGCTACAGCCGAGAGACGCTCGAGATCCACTACAAGGGAAAGAATATCCACGAGGTGCTGGAGATGACCGTCGAAGAGGCCCTCGACCTGTTCAGGAACATCCCGCCCATCGCGCGGCAGTTGCAGATACTCTCTGAGGTCGGGCTCGGATACGTCAGGCTGGGTCAGCCGGCCCCGACGCTGTCGGGAGGGGAGGCGCAGAGGGTCAAGCTGGCGCGGGAGCTCGCCAAGCGGCCGACTGGAAGGACCCTGTACCTGCTGGACGAGCCGACGACCGGCCTGCACTTCGCGGACATCAGCAAGCTCATCGAAGTGCTCGACCGGCTGGTGGAGAGCGGAAACACGGTCGTGGTGGTGGAGCACAACATGGATGTCGTCAAGGTCGCGGACCACATCATCGACCTCGGCCCCGAGGGCGGTGACAAGGGTGGAGAGCTGGTCGCAACGGGCTCACCCGAACAGGTCGCCCGCGAGCCCGGCTCTTACACCGGCAAGTATCTGGCAGAAGTGCTCGACGGTCGCGCCGGGCGGAGGAGGGCTAGAGCGGCGAAGGCGGCGATAGCCCAGTGAACGAAACGCTTAGAGGGAAACTTGAGACCCTGCCTGCGCGGCCCGGGGTGTATGTCTTCAGGAACAAGACGGGCACGGTCATCTACGTCGGCAAGGCCAAGGAGCTGACAAACCGCGTGCGCTCTTACTTCCAGGTGCCCGCCGCGGGGGACTACAAAGGCGAGGCGCTCCGTAGGGAGATCGCCGATCTCGAGGTCACGGTGTGCCAGACCGAGGTCGACGCCCTCATACTTGAGTCGACCCTCATCAAGAAATACAAGCCCAGGTACAACATCATCCTCCGCGATGACAAGAGCTATCCCTACATTGCCGTGTCAATGACCGACGAGTTCCCCCGCGTCTCTCTTGTTCGCGGAAAGCGCATCAGGGGCGTGAAGTACTACGGCCCGTACGTAAACGCACGCGCAGCGCGGAACACGATCCGGCTGCTGAAGAAAGTTTTCCCCCTGCGGCACTGCACCGGAGTGGCGCCCGGGCAGAAGGGACACTCGCCTTGCCTCTATTACGAGATGGAGATGTGCCTCGGGCCGTGCAGGGGAAGCGTTAAGCCGGCGGAGTACCTGAGGCACGTAAAGCATTTCTGCGACTTCCTCGAGGGGAGATACGAGGACGTGCTGCAGGAACTGGACACGTGCATGCGCGCCGCGGCCCGCGAAGAGGAATACGAGCAGGCCGCGCGGATACGCAACCAGATCGAGTCGGCGCGCCAGGTGCTCCGCCACCACAGGTCACTATCATCGACCATGCAGGACTACGACGTCATTGGCATCTACAGCGACGGGCTGCAGGCGTGCTTCTCGGTCGCGCAGAACCGGGCCGGGTTCCACCTGGGAAACCTCGTCTTCTTCGCGGACCTCGAGGTCGAGAGCCCCTGCCAGGACCTCGTATTGGAGTTCGTGGAGCGCTACTACGACCAGGCGGGCTCGATACCGGAGCTCGTCGTCGTGCCGGCGATGCCACAGGAGGATGACGGGCTCAATGAATGGCTGGCCGCGCAGAGAGGCGCCCTCGTCGAGATGCGCGTGCCGAAGAAGGGCAAGAAGCGCCACGAGATGGGCCTGGCCGAGGCGAACGCCCGGCTGGCGCTGGAAGGTGTGAAGGTCGCCAGGGCGCGCGACAAGGGCCGGATCGAGGCAGCTCTCGCCGAGCTGTCCAGGGACCTCGGCCTCGAGCACTTCCCACTAAGGATAGAGTGTTACGACATCTCTACATTCGCGGGGACCGCTTCAGTCGGCTCCATGGTGGTCTTCCAGGACGGCTACCCGTCTCGGCGTGAGTACAGGAAATTCAGCATCAAGTTCACCCCAGGTGTCGACGACGTCGGCATGATGAAGGAGGTCCTTTACCGCCGGTTCAAGCGCCTGAAAGCCGAGGAGGAAAAGGATACCGGAGTGAGCGTGAGGACCGGGTGGGCCAAACGCCCTGACCTCGTGCTGCTGGACGGGGGCAAGGGACAGCTCAATGCCGGAGTGGACGTACTCAAGGTGATGGGACTCGAGGGCATCGAGGTCGCAGCCCTGGCAAAGCGGCTGGAGGAGGTCTACAGGCCGGGCGCAAAGGTCCCCGTAGTGCTCGCCAGAGATTCCGAAGCGCTCTTCCTCCTGCAGCGCATGAGGGACGAGGCACACAGAGTGGCCGTGACCTTCAACCGCTCGCTGATGGAGCGGGCCACGTCCAGCTCATGGTTGGACCAGGTTGCGGGAGTGGGGCCGGGAAGAAAGAAAGCGCTGATAAAGCATTTCGGCTCGCCCCGGAGGATTGCCGAGGCAGACATTGATGAACTGAGCGAAGTACGCGGAATACCACGGAGCGTTGCCGCCGCCGTGCACGAGGCGGCCAGGGCGGCAAAGGGAGAATGATGGCATTGAAGGAAAGTCAGACCTTGACCTCGATAGATATCTGCGGCGTAAGCTTCAGGATCGGCGCCACGGCTGGAGGCCTCAGCCATCTCGACCTACCGCCCTTCAGCAGTGAGGTACGGGACATCGCGGCGACGACCCGTCCGGTCGTGGAGCTGCGGGAAGGGGACGCTTCGCGTCCGTACGCCGGCCTCCTCATGGAGGCAGGCAGGTTCGTCGCGGAGATGCTGCGCGGTGCGGACCCGGGCGCACAGCCGGCTCTCGATCTCGGCGGCTTTACGGAGTTCACACGCAGGGTCCTGACCGTCGTCTCGCGCATCCCCTGGGGTGCGGTATCGAGCTATGGGGGCGTCGCCTCGATGAGCGGAAACCCGGCCGCCGCTCGGGCTGTCGGGGGCGCTGTCGCCAGGAATCCGGTGCCGCTCCTCATACCGTGCCACAGGGTGCTCAGGTCGGACGGGAGCCTCGGCGGCTGGAGCGGACACCCCGGCTGGAAGGAATGGCTTCTCGAACTCGAAGGGTCGATCGTAAGGACAGAGTGATCCTGCGGCCCCGGCTGCTGAACTTCGCGCCGCATAAGGCTATCATTGGAGATAACATTCGCTCTGTATCGGGCCAGCGACACGGAGGTAGCACTTGGAAATCGTGATCGTCACCGGGATGTCGGGGGCGGGGAAGACCCAGGCCCTCAAGAGCCTGGAGGACATCGGGTACTACGCGATCGACAACCTTCCGGCGTCGCTGCTCGCAAACGTTGTCGAGCTGGCGCCCGTGGGTGGACAGAAGCTGTCAAAGCTTGCGATCGGCATGGACGTGCGAGGCGGCACCGATTTTGCCGAGGTGCTCGCGGCCCTGGAAGGCCTGGAATCCATCCCATATACGGTGCTGTTCCTGAACGCCAGCAACGAGGTCCTGCTGAGGCGGTTCTCTGAGACGCGCCGCATTCATCCGCTGGAGAGCAAGGGGCTGGGGGTCGCAGGGCTGATAGAGGAGGAGCGCAAGCTGCTCGACGCGCTCAGGGAGAGGGCCGACGTGGTGATCGACACCTCAGGGCTCAGCATCGTCGAGTTCCAGAACAAGCTGAAGACCGTCCTCCCGGACCTCGACGACTCGAAGGCCACCAAGATCTCCATAATCTCTTTCGGCTACAAGTACGGCCACCCGCTGGACGCGGACATCATCTTCGACGTCCGCTTTCTGCCCAACCCGTACTGGGTGCCCGAGCTCCGTGACAGTAAGGGGACCGACAGGAAGGTCAAGCAGTTTGTTCTGGAGCGCCCGGAGGGGGGGGAGTTTATCGATCGCTTCAAGGGGCTGGTCGACAGCATACTGCCCGGCTATCAGCACGAGCGGAGGCCCTACCTTTCGATAGGCATCGGGTGCACGGGAGGGCGGCATCGGTCGGTCGTCATCGCGAACGAACTCGGCAGGCTCTTTAAGAAAGAGGGCAGGCCGGTCACAATAACCCACCGGGACGTAAACAAGTAATGACCAGCAGCGTCCACAAGGTGAAAGAGGAGCTGGGCCGCATCCGGCCCAGCCGCCACTGCTGCCAGGTCGCCGAGTTGTCGACGCTCCTGCACATGGACGGCACCTACGCAATACGCGGCAGCGGCGGCCATATGCTGGTGACTGAGTCGACGGGTGTCTACACCGCCCGCAAGATCTACACGCTCCTACACGCCCTGTTCCAGCTCGAGACCCCGGTGGTAAAAGTTATCAGGAACTCCCCGAGACGCGGCACCGCGTACCGTCTCGAGATACCCGACCAGCCGGGCTTCCACCAGATACTCCACGAGCTCGGAGTCCTTGACTCGAGCCTCTCGCTCGAGTCGGTGGTACCTCGCCGGATCACCAGGAACAACTGCTGCGCCTCGGCGGCGCTGCGCGGGGCCTTCCTTGGCGGAGGGTATGTCAGCGAGCCCTACGGCCAGGCCGATCTCGAGATCGCCTTCTCCAGCCATGAAGCAGCCATCTCGTTCAACGAACTGTTCAAGAGACGGGGCTTCGAGGCGGGGATCCGCGAGCGCCGCGGCCAGTGGGTGCTGTACCTGAAAGCCCGACAGCAGATATCAGACTTCCTCGCGGTCACCGGAGCTCACGGCGCGCACCTCGAGTGGGAGAGCCGCACTATCCTGAACACGACCAGGAACGAGGTCAACCGGCTGGTCAACTGCGATGCCGCCAACGCGCGCAGGCTTGCCGAGGCTTCGCTGCGGCAGCGCGAGATCGTCTCCAGGTTGCGAGGCCTGGGTATACTGGCGGAGGCCCCTGGCGCGCTCCAGGAACTGGCCGCCGCCCGGCTGGAGTTCCCTCAGGCCTCGCTCGCGGAGCTGGGACGCATGATGGAGCCTCCCGTGTCCAAGGCGGTCGTACAGGGCAGGATGCGCAGGCTCGAATCGCTTCTGCCCACCGAGGACGCTAAATAGGCCCCGAAACAGGACTTTTCCGGCTATCCCCGAAGCAGTGTATTGTTATAATGGACGGGGAAAACACGTAAGGTGAAAGGAGACTCGGCCATGGCAGTCAGGGTAGGGATCAATGGGTTTGGCAGAATCGGAAGGCTCGTCACCAGGGCCGCTATGAAGGATAAGAAGATAGAGATCGTAGCCATCAACGACCTCGCGGACAAGGCTGTCCTGCGGCACCTCTTCAAGTATGACTCTGTCCACCGTATATACGCCGGGGAAGTCAGCGTATCGGAGGACGGTCTGCAGATCGACGACCGGAACATCAAGGTTCTTTCGGAGAGGTCGCCCGAGAACCTGCCGTGGAAAGAGCTGGAAATCGACGTGGTCGTCGAGTCGACAGGCCTCTTCACCAAGCGGGACGGGGCCGCGAAGCACCTGGATGCGGGTGCCCGAAAAGTGATTATCAGCGCACCCGCCACCGACCCGGACCTCACCATGGTAATGGGCATAAACGAGGACATGTACGACCCTGAGAAGCACAACATCATCTCAAACGCTTCCTGCACGACGAACGGGCTGGTCCCGGTTGTCAAAGTCATCAAGGACAACTTCGGCTTCAAACGCGGCTTCATGACGACAATTCATGCCTACACAAACGACCAGGTGATAATGGACGGTCCGCACAAGGACCTCAGGCGCGCCCGCGCCGGCGCGATGTCCATCATCCCGACGACCACAGGCGCCGCAAGGGCCACAGGTCTCGTCATGCCCGAGCTGAAGGGGAAAATAGACGGCCTGGCCCTCCGCGTCCCGACCTTCGACGCGTCGATCGTCGACCTGGTGGTGAACATTGATAGAGAGGTCACCGTCGATGAGGTCAACGCGGCGTTCAAGGCGGTCGCCGGGAAAGGTCGCCTGAAGGGCATCCTCGAGTACACGGAGGACCCGATCGTCAGCGTCGACGTCATCGGCAACCCGGTGTCTTCCGTCTTCGACTCTCTCGCAACGATGACGATGGGGGACACGATCAAGGTGATGTCCTGGTACGATAACGAGTGGGGTTACTCGAACCGCGTCGTCGACGTGATCAAGTACATCGCGGTCTGACGGCAGTGTGGACGAGATGCTCAATCCACCAAAGAAGACCCTCCACGATATAGACGTAGCCGGGAAGAAAGTCCTCGTGCGCGTCGACTTCAACGTTCCGATCGACATCGAGCGGAACGTAGCCGACGACACAAGGATCAGAGGCGCTCTTCCCACCATCCAGTACCTGCTCGACCACAAGGCCAGACCGATTCTGATGTCACACCTGGGGCGGCCGAAGGGACAGGTCGTTGAAAGCCTGCGCATGGGCCCTGTCGGAAAGCGCCTTGCCGAGCTGTTGAACTATCCGGTTGTCTGCCTCAAGGAATGCATCGGGACGCGCGTCAGCGAGGCGATCGACGCCAACCCGGACGCTGTCATCCTGCTGGAGAACCTGCGGTTCTACCCTGGCGAGACAGAGAACCTCCCCGACTTCTCGAAGCAGCTTGCCGGGCTGGCGGACGTATACGTGAACGACGCCTTCGGCACGAGCCACAGGGCGCACGCGTCCACCGTCGGTGTCACGCGGTACCTGCCCTCAGTCATGGGACTTCTCATGGAGAAAGAGCTCGAGACGCTCGGTAACCTCATGGAAGATCCGGACCGGCCGTTCGTCGTAGTCCTCGGGGGCAACAAGATATCCGACAAGCTGGGTGTCATAGACAGCTTCCTGGAGATTGCGGACTCGATACTCACCGGTGGAGGCATGTGTTTCACTGTCATCAAGAGCATGGGGTTCGACATAGGCCAGTCGGTGATAGAAGTGGACCAGGTCCCTCAGATCTCCTCGGCCATGAAGAAGGCTCGCAAGAAAGGAGTGAAAGTCATGGTGCCGATCGACTTCGTGGTCGCCGACCGCTTCGACAAGAACGCCAGCTCGAAGATAGTGCCGACCGAGGCGATACCGCCCGGATGGATGGGCCTCGACATTGGCCCGGCCACGGTCGAAAAGTACTGCCTCGCCCTGAACGGGGCGAAGACGATCTTCTGGAACGGCCCAATGGGAGTCTTCGAATGGCCGTCATTCGCTAACGGCACCAAGAGCATTGCCGAGTGCATTGCCGGCGCCAGCGCCACGACCGTAGTGGGCGGGGGAGACTCGGATGCAGCACTTCGCCAGTACGGCCTCGAGGACAAGATGGACTTCGTCTCCACGGGAGGCGGCGCGGCCATGCGGCTGCTCGAAGGTAAAAAACTACCCGCTGTCGAGGCCCTCGCGGACCGCTAGGGCCCTCATGAACGGAGGTCTGTCTTGAGAAAGCCCATCATCGCCGGCAACTGGAAGATGAACCTGCTCCCCGACCAGGCGGTAAAGCTCGTAAGCGACCTCTGGACTGAGATCGCGGGCTACCAGGCCGTTGACGCAGTGGTCTGCCCTCCCTTCGTGGATATCCCGGCTGTCGCGGGTGCTGTGAAGGATGTAGCGATGACCATCGGCCTGGGCGCGCAGAACATGCACTGGGAAGAGTCGGGAGCGTACACGGGCGAGATCTCGCCGACCATGCTGCTGGACCTCGGCGTGTCGTACGTGATCATCGGGCATTCCGAGCGCAGGCAGCTTTTCGGAGAGACCGACCAGGGCGTGAACCGCAAGGTGGCGTCCGCCATAGACCACGGCCTCACGCCGATCATGTGCTGCGGCGAGACGCTCAAGCAGCGCGAGGCCGGCGAGACCGAGAACGTAGTGACCGGCCAGGTCAAGTGCGGGCTGTTCGAGATCGACCGCGAGCGCGCTGGAAAGGTCGTCATCGCCTACGAGCCCATCTGGGCAATCGGCACTGGCAGAGCAGCCACGTCGGCCGACGCGGACGAGGTCTGCGGCATCGTCAGGCGTACCGCCGCCGAACTGTACGACGATGAGTTCGCCGAGGCAACGCGCATCCAGTACGGAGGCAGCGTGAGCCCGTCGAACGTGGACGAGCTCATGTCGATGCCGAACATCGACGGAGCCCTGGTGGGCGGGGCCAGCCTCAAGCCGGGTGATTTTGCCAGGCTGATCAGGTTCAGTTGAAGCTGCGGCGCAGCGGCCGAAAGCGGGCACTACTGTGATCGACATGGAATTCGTCTCGGGGCTTGCGATCGAGCTCGACACCAGGATGGTACTGCTCGTCATCGACGGGCTGGGAGGCCTGCCGGACCCGAAGACCGGTCTCACGGAGCTCGAGACAGCGGACACACCCAACCTGGATGCCATCGCCAGAGAATCCATCTGCGGACTTTCCCTCCCGATCGCGCGTGGCATAACGCCCGGCAGTGGCCCGGCTCACCTCGCGCTGTTCGGATATGACCCGGTAGCATGCAACATCGGCAGGGGAGCTCTTGCCGCGACCGGGGCGGGGATCGACCTCGGCTCCGAGGACGTGGCCGCCCGGGTGAACTTCTGCACGGTCGAGGATGGAAAGGTGGTAGATAGGAGAGCGGGCCGTATCCCGACGGAGATCAACGCGCGCCTGTGCGACAAGCTCAACGCCATAAAGTTGCCAGACGGGATTTCCGCGACCATCGCTCCGGAAAAGGACTACAGGGCGGCGCTCGTCTTCGGAGGCCCAGATCTATCCGACCGGCTTGCTGACACCGATCCCCAGAGAGCAGGGCTGCCACCACTTCCGTGTGAGCCGCTCGAGGGTTCAGGGAAGGAAGCCGAATACACCGCGGGCATCGTCAACGGGTACATCCTGGAGGCCGCCAGGGTCCTCGCGGGCGAGAAGCCGGCCAACATGATCCTCTTGAGGGGCTTCGCGAAGCTGCCACACCTTCCCCCAATGACAGAGCTGTACAAGATGAGGGCCGTCGGGATAGCAAGCTACCCAATGTACAGGGCGCTAGCCAAGCTCGTGGGCATGGACCTCGTGCACGCCGGCGACCCGTTTATCGAGAAGGCTGATGCTCTCGCCGGCGCCTGGGCGGACTATGATTACTTCTACGTGCACCACAAGCCCACGGACAGCTCAGGGGAGGACGGCGATTTCGCGCGCAAGGTGAAGGCCATAGAGGAAGTGGACGCGCAGATGCCGCGCATCCTGGAGCTGGAACCCGAGGTGCTCGTGGTCACCGGCGACCACTCGACGCCGGCCATTATGAAATCCCACAGCTGGCATCCGCTCCCTCTCCTGCTGCGGTCCTCATGGGAGCGCAGAGACGTCGTTTCGAGCTTCGGCGAGACCGCATGCGCGGCCGGCGGCCTGGGCATGTTCGAGTCCCGGGAGCTGATGCCGATGATGCTCGCAAACGCGATGAGACTTGACAAATTCGGGGCGTGAGGCCACGGGCCGGTGTCGCCCCCGCCAGTCCCGGCGGTTGTTCCTATCGGTTGCAAAGGGCCCGCCAAATCCCTATAGTTACGATGTTATGGGTGTATTCAAGGTAATTGTATTGGTGATCCACATAAGTGTTTCCCTGGCCCTGGTGGTCTCTGTGCTGCTGCATTCCGGCAAAGGCGGAGGGCTAGCGAGCGTGCTGGGAGGGCAGAGTGCCAGCCTGTTCTCGGGCACGTCAATAGTGGAAAAAAACCTGGACAGGATCACCATCGTCCTCGGCCTCACTTTCGCTACCACGACGCTCCTGCTGGTGTGGATGCTTGCGCCGAAAGGCGGTTGATATAGACACTTACGGGCCGCGCAGACCGTTGCGTGAGCAGCCCCCGATATGGTATCCTGAGGGTGCAGTTGAAAGCGCTCTTTATGAGTGGGCAAGATGGCCCACTTTTTATTTACCTAAGCGCTTTCCGGGAGGAGACCGTGAAGCGCGGCGACCTTTACGCTCAAGTGGTGGAGGCGACCCGCGACCTCATGCGAGGGCTCTCGCTTGAGGTGGTGGACGTCAGCATCACCGGGGACAGAGGTCGCGCTTTTTTGCGGGTTTCCATAGACAAGGAAGGCGGGGTCACTCTCGACGACTGCGCGACCGCCAGTGGGCTGATGGGACAGGTACTCGAGAGGGAGGGCGTCGTCGATGGGCCCTACGTGCTGGAGGTCATGAGCCCGGGGCTGGACAGACCGCTCCGGAAGCGCGACGACTTCGAGAGGAGCGTCGGCAAGAGGGTGAAGGTGAACCTCCGACAGCCCTTTGAGGGCGACCGGAGCTTCGGTGGCATCCTGAGGGATGCCGGGGAGGAAACGATTCGGCTGGACCTCGGGCAGGAGCAGATAGACCTCAGATACGAGAGCATCTCGTCCGCCCGATTGGACCCAGAGTTGCCCTGGTAGGCGGCATACATAGGAAGTGTTGAGAAGTGAAGTTCAAACTGATGGACGCGCTCAAGCAGATAGAGCTCGAGAAGGGCCTTGCGGTCGATACGGTCCTGGACGCGCTCAAGGACGCCCTTCTGACGGCTTACAAGAAGAACTATTGCGGGGACAGGGAGCCCGAAGATATAGACGCGCGGATCGACATCGAGGAAGCGACAGGTGAGATCAGCGTCTACGAGATGCGCGAGAACGAAAAGGGCGAGATGGTCGAAGCGGAGGTCACTCCCGAGAACTTCGGCCGCATCGCGGCCCAGACCGCCAAACAGGTCATCATCCAGCGGATACGAGAAGCCGAGCGCGAGCTAATGTTCGACGAGTACCACGGACGAGAGGGCGACATCGTAACCGGCATCGTGCAGCAGAGCGATCAGCGCTACACGCTGGTCGACCTTGGCAAGGTCGAAGCGTTGCTGCCGCCCAGCGAGCAGGTGCGCGGCGAGCGCTACGAGCATGGCGCAAGGATAAAGACCTACATCGTCGACGTGCGGCGCACGACAAAGGGTCCCCAGATAATGGTCTCGCGGACGCACCCTGGTCTACTCAAGCGACTGTTCGAGCTCGAGGTGCCGGAGATCTACGACGGGATCGTGGAGATCAAGGCGGTAGCCAGAGAAGGCGGCCAGCGCTCAAAGGTCGCGGTAGCCTCCAATGACGCGAACGTGGACCCGGTTGGAGCATGCGTCGGGGCAAAAGGCTCGAGGGTGCGGATGATCGTCAGCGAGCTGCGCGGCGAGAAGGTCGACATCGTCGAATGGAAAGAGGACCCCGCGGAATTCGTCGCTAACGCTATAAGCCCGGCAAAAGTCAAAGAGGTCATAGTCGACCCCAATAACCTTACGGCCGAAGTCATAGTTCCGGACAACCAGCTCTCCCTTGCCATAGGAAAGGAAGGGCAGAACGCGAGGCTGGCTGCCAAGCTGACCGGATGGCGGATAGACATCCTCTCCGAGTCACAGGCTCACGAGGCCGCCGCGATACGGGCGGAGCGTGAGCGTCTTGGGGAGACTCTGGACGATGCCGAGCTCCAGTGCCGCGCCATAACGTCGTCCGGACACAGGTGCAAGAACAAGGCGAAGCCCGGTTCTGAATTCTGTGGGATGCCCGCCCATGCGAAGATGGGAGAGCTCATAGAGGCCGGCGACGTTACTGTCGAAGAGGTCACACCGATCGAGGAGGGAGTGGCGCCGGCGCTAGATGCCGAGGAGGCTGTCGTGGCGGTCGTCGAAGAGACCGAGGCGGAGTTTGCCGCTGAGGCCGTTGAGCAGGCGGTTACTGAAGGCGAGGAGGAGCTCATCGAAGCCCTCGTGGAGCCTGTCTCGGAAGGCACCGCGGAGACCTCTTCAGAGGTCGTCGATGAAGCCGTCGTCCCCGAGAGCGTGGCGACCGGACCGGATGAGAGCGCCGAAGGCGAGGAACCCTGATCTTGGGTGAAGCGAAACGCACGTGTACAGGGTGTGGAGCAAAGAGGCCGAAGGGCGATATGATCAGGATCGGGTCGGACGGTTGGACTGTGACGCGGGGCGAAGTAAAGTTGTCCGGGAGGGGCGCCTATGTCTGTCCCGCTGAAGGATGTATCGAGCTGGCGCGCCAGAGGGGCCGCATAGATAGGGCCCTCCGGACGAGGGTGCCGGCCGAGTTGTACGAGCAGATAGAGCTGCTTTCGAGGGAGAGCAGGTAGAGTGGCAAATAACATCAGGGTCCACGAGCTGGCGACAGAGCTCAGAAAGTCAAACCGCGAGGTGTCTGACAGGCTTCGCAAGCTTCAAATACCCGCTAAGACGAACCTGTCATCGATCACGCAGGTGGACGCTAACAAAGTCAGGGCGTCCTTCGGCCGCGAGCTCGTGAAGATCGAGAAACCGAAGAAGAAGAAGAAAGCGGCCGCAAAGAAGCCGGCTGAAAAGAAACCGGCAGCCAAGAAGGCGGCCGCAAAGAAGGCGGCTGAAGAGAAACCGGCAGCCAAGAAGGCGGCCGCAAAGAAAGCCGAGAAGCCGGCGGCCAAGGCGCCAGCTGCGAAAAAGGCCGTGGTAAAGAAGGCCGAGAAGCCGGTCGAGGCCAAGAAAGCCGTCGCCGGGAAAGCTGAAAAGCCCGCTGCGAAGAAGGCTGAGGCTCCTCAGGCGAAAGCCGCGCAGGTGCCTGCCGCGAATGTCCAGACCCTTCCTGCAAAGCCCGCCACGAAACCCGTTGCGGCACCAGCGACAAAGCCTCCGGCGCCGCAGCAGGATGTCAGGCAACCGGCGCAACGTACGCAGGCGCCGCAGGGCCAGAGGCCGCCCCAGGGAGTTCAACACCGTGTTGGAGCCCCACCGGCTCAAGGACAACAGAGACCGGCTGCGCCGCGCCCGGGACAGCAGAGGCCCGGGGCGCCGCGCCCGGGACAGACTCCGCCACCTGGACAGAAGACATTTGCTCCTCCCGGGAGAAAGCCGGCTGGCAAGGGGCTCACGGTGCCACCACCGCCCACCCAGCAGAGGCCGGCGAGAAAGGGTAAGGGGAAGCAGACCCTAAGGGTCGCGCCCGCTGACCGCAGGCCTTCCGAGAGGGGAGGCGGCGGCGAGCGCAAGCTGTACCGGTACGTTCCGCGAGGCAGAGCCGCACCACCGCGCACGAAGTCTGCTCCCAGCACGGTTGCACCAAAGCTGCTGAGAGTGTCTTCGGGCATCACGGTCAAGGACTTCGCACAGAAGGCAGGTCTGACCCCCGCCGAGGTGATCAAGAAGATGATGACATTCGGGGAGATGCTGACCTTGAACCAGCCCATCACCGACGATGCTCTTCACCTGCTGTCCGATGACCTCGGGATCGAGATCAAGGTCAAGCCGCAGAGGCTCCAGGAGTTCGCTGAGCTCACCGACAAAGTTGAAGACCTGGAGCCGAGGCCGCCGGTCGTCACCGTTATGGGGCACGTCGACCACGGAAAGACGCTCCTGCTGGACGCCATCCGCAAGACCGACGTGGTCTCTGGCGAGATGGGCGGCATAACGCAGCACATTGGTGCTTACCAGGTCATATTCCGCGGAAAACCCATTACATTTATAGACACCCCCGGACACGAGTCATTCACGGCGATGCGCGCGAGAGGCGCGCAGATCACCGACGTCGCAGTCCTGGTGGTCGCGGCCGACGACGGCGTCATGCCACAGACGGTGGAGGCGCTGGACCACGCGCTCGAGGCGGAGGTGCCCGTCATAGTCGCGGTCAACAAGATCGACAAGCAGGACGCCGATCCGGGCAGGGTGCGGCAGCAGCTTTCCGAGAAAGGACTGATCCCCGAGGAGTGGGGCGGGGAAACCGTCTTCGCCGATGTCAGCGCGAAAGCCGGGACCAATATAGATCACCTGCTGGAGATGATCCTGCTCATAGCCGAGCTCCAGGAGCTGAAGGCGAACCCGAACACGTCCGCGAGCGGCACGGTGATCGAAGCCAAGCTCGACAAGGCCCGCGGAAACGTCGCGACCGTTCTCGTGCAGAGAGGCACCGCGCGGATCGGAGACGTCGTTGTCGTTGGGACGGCCTGGGGCAAGATCAGGGCTATGTTCGACGACAAGGGTGAGGGTGTCGATACCACGACCCCCGCATATCCGGTCGAGATACTCGGGCTCTCGAGCCTTCCGATGGCTGGAGACGAGTTCAGGGTGGTGGAAGACGAGAAGAAGGCCAGGCAGTTGGCAGACCGCCGCCGGATGCAGAAGAAAGTCGAGGAGCAGGGCGGACCGCGCCACGTCTCCCTCGAAAACCTTTTCGATCGCATCAAAGAAGGCGAGCTCAAGGAGCTCAAGGTCGTTCTCAAGGCCGACACCCAGGGCTCTCTCGAGGCCGTTATGGATTCGCTCGCCAAGCTTTCGACCGAAGAGGTCAAGCTGCACGTGATCCACAGCGGCGTAGGTGGAATCACGGAGACGGACATAATGCTTGCCTCCGCAAGCGACGCCATCGTGCTCGGCTTCACCGTAAGACCTGACAGCAAGGCCGCTCGAGCCGCGGAGCTGGAAGAAGTAGAGATCAGGACTTACCAGGTCATATATAAACTCACAGAGGACATGGCCGCGGCGCGCGTGGGAATGCTCGCGCCCGTTTTCGAGGAGGAGGTCACCGGCCGCCTGGAGGTCCGTCAGACCTTCAGGGTTCCCGGCAGCGGAATGGTCGCCGGTTCGTACGTGCTCGAGGGTGAGATCAAAAGGAACTCGCGTGTCAGGGTGTTGCGCGACGGCGTCGTCGTCCACGACGGCAAGGTCGGGTCGCTGCGGCGGTTCAAGGAAAACGTGAAGTCGGTGTCCGCGGGGTTCGAGTGCGGCGTCGGGGTTGAGGACTTCAACGATATCAAAGAAGGCGACATCCTTGAGGCCTATCAGATGCGAGAGGTCCCACGGTAAGAGGCGCCCTCTCCACGTGAGGGGGCCGGTTTGAATTTCTTCGTCGGCATCGCAAGGTTCAGGATCGACCTCGTAACCTGCTCGTCGCTCAAAGAGAAGCGCCACTTCGTCAGGAGCATCGTCGACCGCATCGGCAACAGTAAGATCGTGGCCGTGGCCGAGGTGGGCGACAAGGACTTCTGGAAGAGCGGAGTCATAGGGATCGCCTGCGTGTCCTCGTCCCGCGAAGTAATCATGAAAGCTATCGAGGGAGCCCGTCGGACAATAGAGAGCTCAGGCGTGGACGTGGTCGACGCGGAGCAGTGGGTGCTGAAGCCCGAGGACCTGTAGGCGGAGAGAATGTCGAGAAGACTCAACAAGGTAGAAGAAGCGTGTAAGGAGGTCCTGTCCGAGGTCCTCCAGCGCGAGGTCAAGGACCCCCGCGTGGGGTTCGTGACCATCACGAGTGTGAAGGTGTCCCCGGATCTCAGACACGCGAAGGTATACGTTAGCGTCCTCGGTACCCGGGAGGACACGGAGAGGTCTTTCGAGGGGCTGGAGAGTTCGAAGGGCTACATGCGCTCGGAACTGGGCAAGCACCTGAGGATCAAGTATCTGCCCGAGATAGAGATAGTGAAGGACGATGTGAGCGAGGAGGCCCTGCACCTCGCCGAGGTATTCAGGCGGGTGGAGGCCGACATGGAGGAGAGCGGCGATGGTGAAGACGGCCCAGTTTGAGGAGGCCGGACGGCTCATAACCGAAAACCGCAGCATGCTTGTGCTCGGTCACCAGTACCCCGACGGAGACGCGATCGGCTCGGTGCTCGCACTGAGCATGATGTTGAAGGCGGCGGGCAAGGAGGTCCAGGCAAGCTGGCCTGAGCCGTTTGATATCCCCGAGAAGTACAGGTTCCTGCCCGGCATGGAACTTCTTGTCAGGCCGAAGGACATCTCCTGGGAAGTCGGGCTGACGATCGCTCTCGACTGTGCAAATGCCAGGAGGCTGGACGACCTGGAGGAGCGCTCTCTGGCCGGCCCGGCGATCAACATCGACCACCACCCCGACAACACGCTCTTTGCCACCGCAAACATCGTAGACTCGCAGGCTTCGGCGACCTCCGAGATCGTCTATCGCGCCGCCGGACCGTTCGGCCTCTCACTTGATAAGGACATCGCCGTCTGCCTTTACACCGGCATCGTCACGGACACCGGCAGGTTCCAGTTCAGCAACACCACATTCGAGACCCTGCGGATCGCGGGCGATCTCGTTGAGCTGGGCGTCAAGCCGCACGTCATTTACCACAGCGTTTACCAGAGCGATTCCCTCGAGTACCTGAGGCTTTCCGGCGAGGTGCTGTGCCGGGCGGTCTACGACTGCGAGCTCGGACTCATCTACGGGTACGTGTCGCGGCAGGACCTTGCGAGCTTCGGCGTAAAGATGAACGAGACCGAAGACCTCATAGATAATCTGAGGGCGCTTAGAGGCCACAAGGTCGCCGCGCTGCTCAAGGAGCTGCCCGAGGGGAACGTCAGGGTCTCTCTGAGGTCGCGGGTGGACGTCGATATTGGAAGCGTCGCCCGGCGCCTGGGCGGCGGCGGTCACAAGGTGGCGGCCGGCTATACGTCAGAGAAGCGAAGCATCTCCGAGGCCGTCTCGGAGCTCAAGGGAGAGATAATTGCCTCCGGATGGGGTACTGATAGTAAATAAGCCGCGGGGCCTGACGTCGTGGCAAGTCGTAGCACGAGTCCAGAGATCAACAGGCGCTTCAAAGGCCGGCCACGCGGGAACGCTCGATCCGCTGGCGACCGGGGTACTCGTGGTCTGCCTGGGCCGGGCTACCCTGCTCACCGCCTACCTCGGTGGCGGAACGAAGAAGTACCGGGTAGAGGCGTTGCTCGGGGTCGAGACGGACACGTATGACGCCGAAGGCGATGTGACGGCACGGCAGGATGCATCTTCTGTAGGTCTGACGGAGATCGAAGCCGCGTTGCCCCGACTGGTGGGCACCAGGTTGCAGGTGCCGCCGGCATATTCCGCCGTCAAGCGTGACGGAAGACGCCTCTACGAGTATGCCAGAAAAGGCGAGAAGGTCCCGGACGCGGAGCGCACCGTACGGATCGACTCGATTGAGATCGCATCGCTCGAACATACCGAAGATGGTCCGGTCGCGGCGATGGATGTTGTCTGCGGGCCAGGGACCTACATCCGAAGCCTCGTGCACGACCTTGGAGAGTCACTTGGCACGGGGGCTTGTGTTACCGCGCTCGACAGAACGGTATCCGGGGATTTTATCCTCGAGTCCGCGGTTACGCTGGAGGACATCGCGGAAAGGGGCTTTGCACACAGTCTGGTCACGCTGGAGGAGGCAACCTCTTCTATGCCGACAGCGGTTACGGACGCCGAGGTGTCCACCGCGGTAACGATGGGAAAGCCCATCCCTGAGGGGACCGAAGGCCTCCCGGAAGTGGGCACGGTCTTCCGGGTCATGGACCCCTCGGGCAGGATGATCGCCATATATGGACCGCCTCGCGAGGATGATGAAGGGATAGCCGCCAGGGCGGTGCGCGTCCTACGACCGTACGAGCAAGGTAACGATGATGAAGCTGCTTGAACATACGAGAGACTTTCAGAAGTACGCGAAAGAGTCAGTGGTGACGATAGGCGTTTTTGATGGAGTGCATCGCGGCCACCAGGCTATCATCAGCCAGTGCGTCAGAGACGCTCAGAAGAGGCGCGTCCCGTCGGTCGCGCTCACCTTCGAGAGAAACCCTCGCGAAGTGGTGTGCGGAGAGTCGCCGTGTGTGATCACGGCTCCCCATCGCAAGATCGAGGTGCTCGAGTCGCTTGGGATCGATTACACCATCTCGGTGAACTTCAGCAGGAGCTTCGCTTCACTCACTCCGGCCGAGTTCTGCGAGAAGATCCTCGCGGGCCACCTGGGAACAAAGCAGGTATGTGTCGGTGAAAACTTCCACTTCGGGCGGGGAGGGGTCGGCGACGTCCACACTCTGGCTTCTGAGGGAAAGTTGCTCGGCTTCAAGGTCGATGTAGTGCCGCTCGTCGCGATCGAGCTCGGGCAGTTGTCGAGCACGCTCATACGAGGGCTCATCGTTGAGGGGAGGGTGCATGACGTATTGACCGGACTGGGGCGCCCCTACACGGTGACGGGCAAGGTCGTGGCAGGTCATTCCCGCGGCAAGCGCCTCGGTTTCCCGACTGCCAACCTGAGGCTCGAGCGCGACTTCTGCGTCCCGCCGGAAGGCGTCTACGCCGGAAAGGCGATCCTCGGCCCGCGCAAGTACATGTGCGCGATCAATATCGGGAGCAACCCTACTTTTCACGATAAGGAGGTCGCGCTCGAGGTCTTCCTCATCGACTTCGAGGGCAACATCTACGGTGAGGCGCTCGAGATCGAGTTCCATCACCGCCTCCGCGAAGAGAAAGCTTTCGCCGGGGAGGAACAACTTGTCCAGCAGATGAAGAAGGACGTCAGGAGAACAAAGTCGCTCCTTTCAGGGACGGAGGATGGTACCCGCGCATGAAGACCACCCGCGACTAATCGTGCGATTTATGGTATATTGCCTTTATTCAAGGGAAGAAATGGGAGAAAGAATGCTGGATAAAGAAGAGCGGAAGCAGATAATCGACGAGTACAAGGCGCACGAGACGGACACAGGCTCGACAGAGGTCCAGGTCGCCTTGCTTACTCGTGAGATAAGTGACCTGACCGAGCACATGAAGTTGCACAAGAAAGACCACCACTCACGCAGGGGCCTGCTGATGAAGGTGGGACAGAGGAGGAGATTGCTCAACTATCTGAAGAAAGAGGATATTGAGAGGTACCGTACTCTCATCAAGAGGCTGGGACTGAGGAGATAGAAATAAAGAAGACGCGCAGGTGCGCGGTAGCACGTATCCCAACCAACTCGTTCTTGAAGAAATCACAAGTTCATAATGGGTTCGTGTTATGGAGCTAGGGCTAAGGAGGCTCTTTTTATTATGGGATTAGTATCTAAAGAGATCGAGATCTTCGGAAAGAAGATAAAGATCGAGACGGGCAAGATGGCGAAGCAGGCTGACGGCTCGGCGATGGTCACGTGCGAGGGTACATCGATCCTCGCGACAGTGGTGGCGTCAGACGACTTGAGGCCGGTCGATTTCTTGCCGTTGACAGTAGACGTTGAAGAAAAGCTTTACGCTGCAGGGAAGATTCCCGGCAGCTTCTTTCGCAGGGAGGGCAGGCCGACCGACATGGCCACTCTCACCGCACGCATCATCGACCGCACGCTGAGGCCGAACTTCGACAAGGTGTTCCGCAACGACGTACAGGTTGTCATCAGCGTGCTATCGACTGACCAGATGAACCCGCCTGACATGCTCGGAATAGTCGGAGCCGCGTGCGCGCTCCAGCTTTCCAACATCCCGTTCCACGGTCCGCTTGCGGGCGTGCGCATCGGTAAGATTGACGGCGAGTGGATCGTGAACCCGACCTTCCAGGAGTGGGGTGACTCTACGATGAACCTCGTCGTGGCAGGTAACAGGGAATCCATCCTCATGGTTGAGGCCGGCTCGAAAGAGGTCAGCGAGTCCGAGATCATCGAAGGCCTGAAGGCGGGGCATGCGGCTATAAGAGAACTCATCGACGTCATCGATCTGGTCGATGCGGAGGCGCGCCGCGAGAAAGGCGAGCGCCCGAAGAAGGAGCTCATCGACGAGTTCAACGCGTATCTGACGCCTCTCTATAAGGAAGTAGTCCAGCGGGAGATCGCCGCTCACAACAGTGGCGACTCAGAAGAGGTCGAGAATCAGCGCGAGGCTTACAAAGAGATTGTTGTAGAAGCCAACAGCCACTTCCCCGACAAATACCGCAAGATCGTCGGCATATGCGCTCGGACAATAGGCGCCGAGATGTTCTACAACAAGATGTGCGAAGTGATTGAACCACAGATTGAAGAGAGCATGCGCAAGTCGCTGCTCGACGCGTCGGTGCCGGGGCTCCTGAAAGCAGAGCGATCTCTGCTGCGCAAAGACGCCCGCAAAGCGCTCGGCAAGCCGTATTACGAGAAGTTCCCGGGGCTGGACCACATCGTCAAGCGGGTCCTCGACTCGCTCGAGTACAAGCTGCTTCGTAATCAGATCACGGAGCTCAACCTGAGGCCAGACGGCCGCAAGTCGTTCCAGATCCGCAAGCTTACGACCGAGGTCGGCCTGATCCCCAGGGTACACGGATCAGGGCTGTTCACCCGCGGGGAGACCCAGGTCTTGACCATTGCGACGCTCGGCGCTCACGGCGAGAAGCAGATACTCGACGACCTGGGGATCGAGGACTACAAGAGGTTCATTCACCACTACAACTTCCCGCCGTTCTCGACCGGAGAGGCCCGCCCTCTGCGCGGCCCGAAGCGCCGCGAGATCGGGCACGGCGCTCTCGCGGAGCGCGCCCTGCAGCCAGTGATACCGAACGAAGAAGAGTTCCCTTACACGATAAGGCTCGTGAGCGAGGTGCTGGAATCGAACGGGTCGTCCTCCATGGGCTCAACCTGCGCGAGCAGCATGGCGCTGATGGAAGCGGGCGTTCCCTTGAAGGGCGAGTCGCACGTCGGCGGCATCGCGATGGGCCTCGTCATAGAGGGTGATAAGTTCACTATCCTGTCAGACATCCAGGGGCTCGAGGACTCGGCCGGCGACATGGACTTCAAGGTCGCAGGGACCAAGGAAGGCATCACGGCACTGCAGATGGACATCAAGTGCCTGGGACTCTCCTACGAGATACTGGAAGCCGCACTCGAGCAGGCGCGCCAGGGCAGGTCGTTCATCATCAAGGCAATGACGGAGGCCATTCCACAGCCTCGCAGCGAGGTGAACGAGAACGCGCCTCGAATGCTACAACTTGAGATCCCGATCGATAAGATCGGCGAGCTCATCGGCCCCGGGGGAAAGAACATCCGAGGTCTGATCGAGAAGTATGACGTGGAGATAGACGTGGAGAACGACGGGCGCGTGTTCGTGTTCGGGCGAGACTCCGCGAAGGTAAAGCAGGTCCAGACGGCCATCGAGCGGATCTCCAAGGACCCGGAGGTCGGAGAGCGCTTTACGGGCACCGTTGTGAAGACGACCAACTTCGGGGCGTTCATCGAGCTGTCGCCTGGCAAGGATGGCCTGATCCACATCTCGAAGCTGAGCAAGACGAGGATCGACAGGGTAGAGGACGTTGTCAATGTCGGCGATAAGGTCGAGGTCGAAGTAGAGGCCATCGACAACCTTGGAAGGATCAACCTGAGGGCGATAGACCTGCAGCCTGACAAGAAATGAGATGATATGGCGCCAGCGCCATTCAAGAGGACTACGCTCGACTCGGGGATACGCGTTCTGAGTGAACGCGTCCCCGAGGTGAGGTCCATATCACTCGGCGTCTGGATCGACGCCGGATCGCGAGACGAGTCCCCTGGCCAGCAGGGGCTCTCGCATTTTCTTGAGCACATGCTCTTCAAGGGCACTCCGACAATGAACGCGATGCAGATCGCGGAGGCGTTCGATCACATCGGTGCCGACATCAACGCGGCCACCGGCCGGGAACACACCTCCATATACTCGCGCATGCTCGAGGAGTATCTCGATCGCGCGGTCGAGATCGTGATGGATATGGCGCAACATTCAGTGATCGATCCCAAAGAGCTGGACTCCGAGAGGAAGGTTGTCCTCGAAGAGATAAATATGCACAATGATTCGCCCGACGAGCTGGTCCACGATTACCTGGCCACGATACTCTGGGGAGACCACCCCATCGGCCATAGCGTGCTGGGCCCGGAGGACGTCATAAAGACCGTGGACCGCGAGTACATGTTTGAGTTCTGCTCCGAGAGGTACGTTGCGTCCCGGATCGTCGTTTCGGCGTCGGGTGCGGTTGACCACGAGGTCATGTGCGGCCTTGTGGAAGAATACTTGAAGGACCTGCCGCCCGGCAGGCCTATCGAGAGGGCGCCACTCTTGAAGCCTCTTACCGGAACGCGCATCGTAAAGAAAGAGACCGAGCAGGCCCACATAACCCTGGGCGGCCAGGGGCTTCCGCGGAGACACCCCGACAGGTTCGCCCTGTCCGTGATGGACAACATTCTCGGCGGCAGCATGAGCTCGAGGCTGTTCCAGAGAGTGCGCGAGCAGCTCGGGCTGGTCTATTCGATCTACTCGTATAGCGCCCTCTTCATCGGCACGGGGATGGTCGGGATCTACGCGGGCACGCATCCCAAGCAGGCCGCGCGGGTGATCGAGTTGATCGAAGAAGAACTGCTCAAGGTGCGGGACAAGGGTTTCACGAGCGAGGAGCTGGAGAGGGCGAAGAACCACCTCAAAGGTTCTATTTACATCGGAAACGAGGACAGCGGGAACCGGATGAACCGGCTGGCAAAAGCTGAGCTGTCCGGCGGCGAACACCTCACCGTCGACGAGATGGTCGACAAGGTGGAAAGCGTCACGATGGACGACATCCACAGGCTCTTCGACGAGACATGGGGAGCGGTCGGGTTGAGCCTCGCAGTGATCGGCCCGTTCGAGGAAGACGGACTCAGCCTTTCTGGCAATCTCTAATCGCGGAGGGTCTCAGATGATCAGGGTCGCGGTGCTGGGTGCTCTGGGCAACATGGGCAGAGAGGTCATTCGCGCCGTGCAGTCCGACCCCGGGCTCGAGCTGGCGGCGGCCATAGACCCGCTCGCGGCTGGCGAGTTTGAGGGGTGTGGCTTCGAGGTCGAGGGCGACATCGAGTGCCTCGAAGGCAGGAAGATAGACGTCGCAGTCGATTTCACTCACGCCGCCGCCGCGATACCAAACATCATGTGGTCTCTCGACAACGGCATCCATTCCGTCGTAGGCACTACGGGCATCCCCCCGGAGAAGCTCTCACAGATAGCTAAAAAAGCTGAGTCCGGCAAGGCAAACGTCATCATTGCGGCTAACTTCGCGCTTGGCGCCGTCCTCATGATGAAGTTCGCCGAGGTGGCGGCAGGCGTCTTCGACCAGTGCGAGATCGTGGAGCTGCACCACCGCGGAAAGAAAGACTCTCCAAGTGGCACGGCGGTGATGACCGCCGCGCGGATCGCGGACGCCATGGATGCTGCTCCCGTGCAGGCCGCCGTTGAGAGCACCGTCAAGGGCGCGCGTGGGGGTACGCTGGGAGCTGTCAATATCCACAGCGTCCGGCTGGATGGCCTCGTCGCGCACCAGGAAGTCATCTTCGGATCGCCGGGCCAGACCCTGACTATCCGCCACGACACCACCGACCGCACGTGTTTCATGCCCGGAGTACTGATGGCCGTCAAAGCCATAGGAGATCTCCCGGGCCTCACGATCGGTCTCGAGCCGGTCCTTGACATCTGAAAATGTACCACCGGGGCCAGGCCCCAACGTTGCATTCCGCACTCTGAAGGTTCCAAAGGTCAGAATTCCTGAGTAAAAGAATACTAGTAATGTAATTGTATACATCCAGGGAAGGCTCACCGATTGGCACAAGCACAGGCGAAGCGGAAACCGCCGCAGAGCGCGGCGAGGGGGAAGGCGACTTCCAAGGGCAAGGCAGAGCCTGCATCAAGGAGCACAAAGCAGAAGGATGCGCCTCCACCTCCCGAGCGGGACCCGCGTTTGACCCCGGGCAGGCGGCGCGCAATATATGGAGTCATCTTCGTTGCACTTGGAATCTTCGCGTTTCTATGCGTCTTCTCGCCGTCGATCGTAGGGCCTGTCGGTCGTGGGGTCAGGACAGGGCTGGCGTGGCTTCTGGGAGTCGGCAGGTTTGCGGTACCATTCGTCTTCATCGCGGCAGCGGTGATGGCGTTCGTCGGTGTCGCGAAGCCGGAGGCCCGGCTGGGTTTGATGGCTGTCGGCGCGGTCCTGATATGTGTCGCGCTTCTCGCGCTTTTTCACCTTTCGAGGCCCGTCGATTCGATGTTCAAGACCGACGAGCTATACGGCGGGGGAGGGCTGATAGGCGCCGTGGTCGCATGGCCCCTGTCTAAGACCATCGGGAAGGTCGGGGCATACATCTTCGCCTTTGCCGCGCTGTTCACCGGGATAGTACTGGCGTTCGAGGAGCAGATACTGGCTGGATGGCGAAGGATGCGCAATGAAGCCGCCGCCGTCAAGGTTCCGGCGCTGGCTTCAGTCGGTGACGGGGCCGTGGCAGTGCAGACAGCTGACCCGCCACGCCCGAAGACGTCGGGGGAGGCCAGAGTCTACCCACACAAACCGACGGCACCTGTGCCCGTCCAAGAAGAGACTGACGGCCAGTTGGCTATCGCGGTGACACGACCGAAGATTGGCAAATATAAGCTTCCACCCTCGTCAATCCTGAACCGAAGCCACAACAAGGCTTTCTCCAAGCAGACAAACGACGAGCGAAAATCCGCTATTGAGAAGACGCTTCACAGCATGGACGTGGACGCGAGGGTCACGAAAGTGTCAGTGGGGCCGACCGTTTCACTCTTCGAGGTCGAGGTGGGCACCGGAGAGAAGGTCAAGCGCGTGACCGAGCTGGAGCAGGACATAGCTTACGCTCTCGGATCGCCCGATATCAGGATATACTCGCCCATCCCCGGGCGGCAGGCGATCGGCATAGAGGTCCCCAACCAGGTCAGAGACTCGGTGCTGCTCGGCGACATCATAGACTCGCTGGGGCCCGTCGCGCCTCACAACCTGCTGACGATGGCGGTCGGCAAGGATATGTCGGGTGACCCAGTCGTTCTGGACCTCGCTCAGTTGCCCCACCTTCTGCTCGCGGGGTCCACCGGGGCGGGCAAATCCTGCTGCATCAACTGCCTGGTGTCCTGCCTCTTGATGCGCTGCCGCCCGGACCAGTTGAAGCTGATAATGATCGACCCCAAGTACGTGGAGTTCACCTGGTATGACGGCATGCCTCACCTGCTCTGCAGCGTCATCAATGAGCCCGAGCCCGCGGCGAAAGCGCTGCTGTGGGCGGTAAGGGAGATGGACCGGCGCTACCGGGTTCTCCAGAAGCAGAAGGTAGTCCACATCGACGAGTACAACGCTGTAGCCGAGCAGGACAAGGAGCTCGATCCTCTGCCTAAGATCGTGATCGTGATAGACGAGCTTGGAGACCTGATGATAGTCGCGCGTCGCGAGGTGGAGAGCTCGATCAGCCGACTGACCGCCAAAGCGCGTGCCGTCGGCATTCACCTCATCATCGCGACGCAGCGACCGTCCGTCGACGTCATCACAGGCGTCATCAAGAACAACATCACCGCGCGCATCGCCTTCCAGGTCGCAAGCCATGCGGACTCGAGGACCATACTTGCCTCGAAGGGCGCGGAAAAGCTTCTTGGCAAGGGGGACATGCTGCTCGACCCGGGAAACATCCCGCAGCCGGCGCGCGTGCAGGGGGCGCTTATCCAGCAGAAGGAGATCGAGTTTCTCACAGGCTACATACGCGAGCAGAGCTACGAGTCGAAGACCTCTATCGACCTCGAGAACGTGGTCTCCGAAGTGAAAGCCGGGTTCACCGACCGCGATGCGCTCCTCGATGAGGCGGCCGAGTACGTGGTGTTCGCTGGCGAGGCTTCCGCCTCCATGCTGCAGACGCACCTACGAGTGGGGTACGCCCGTGCCAGGCGCATCATAGTCGAGCTCTCTCAGCTCGGGATGGTTGGCCCCCACGAAGGGAGCAAGTCCCGCAAGGTGCTCATTACGCCCGAGGAGTTCGAAGACTGGAAACAAAGGCAAAAGCAATAGCCTCTGTTGCACATTAATCACTGTATTGATAACCTAAAGCGGGCTTTGGAACCCTGCGCGGCAACGGGGGGGAAGTGTCGGTGTGGAGTAAGACAGGAGGTTCGAATTGGCCAATCCTCTGGCCCAGCAGGTCGAGAAGATACTGGCCTCCGCCGTCGGTGATTTCATCGCCAAGGCCACGGTCAAGAAGAACTGCGAACTGATCGGATCCACGCCTGACACCCTTGCGCCTGCTCAGTTGCCGGAGCTGGCTGCCCACATCGAGAAATCCGTCTCGTTCTTCTCCGGAAAAGAGACAGGTACTGATGTGGCAGAGAAGATCAGGAACCTGGGCGGTTGAGATATCCGGGGACGGACTGACCTTGATCAAAAACCTTAGCATCAAATGGAAGACAATCCTCATAGGGATTCTGCACGGTATTATTTCCCTGGCAATAGTCGTACCGCTGCTGGTGGTATATACCGATCTGTCAACCACAGGGTTGCTATACGTATCGATACTGCTGCTCGCGGTGGTCCTCATAGGTGAGACCATCTACGTCTGGTTCATCCAGAGGACCTTCAACTCCGCGCTCAACCCCGTCATAGAATTCTCCCACTCGATCGCCTCAGGTGACCTCACAACGCACCTCGACTGGGGTTCCCATGATGTCATAGGGAAGCTTGTCGGCGCAGAGAACGATATGGTCGACGGGCTGCGGGTGATACTCGAGAAGCTGAGAGAGGCATCCACCCTGGTGAGCGCCACTGCCGAGGAGCTCGCGGCCTCATCAGAGGAAGTCATGGCTTCGGCGCAGGAGGTGTCCTCGACGGTCGAGCAGATCTCCAAGGGCGCCGAGTCGCAGGCCAGGGCTGTTGAGGAGACGTCAGATATCGTCAATGAGATCGCGGGCATGGCCTCAAGCGTCGCGGAGCAGGCCAGGGCCTCCGCGGAAACGGGGCGCGTCGCCAATGAGATCGCGCGCGCCGGCTCCGTGAACGCCGAGCAGGCCGCGACAAAGATGCAGGACATGCAACAGGCGATGGACAGCGTAACGGACATCATGCAGGGCCTGGGCGACAGGTCGATGCAGATCGGGCTCATAGTAGACGTCATCACCAACATCTCCGAGCAGACGAACATGCTGGCCCTCAACGCGGCCATCGAGGCGAGCCGGGCCGGCGAGCACGGACGTGGTTTCGCGGTCGTCGCCGAGGAGGTGCGGAGCCTTGCCGAGAGCAGCCGGAAGGCCGCCGACCAGATATCGAAGATGATCAGGGACACCGAGAACGAGACGTCCAGGGCCCTCAAGGCCGTCGACGCGAGCAAGGAGATCATCGGAAGCTCTATAGACGTCATCCAGTCGACACTGGATGCGCTGACACACGTAGCTCAGATCGTCGAGGATATCGCCGGAGGGGCCGAGTCGGTCCACAGGGCCACCGAGGCTCAGCGTGAAGGTTCCGACCGCGTCGTGAAGGCTTCCCATGATATAGCCGCCATCGCCGAGCAGGCCGCAGCCGGGACGCAGGAGGCATCGGCCGCCGCGAACCAGCAGACGGCGTCTATGGAGGAGATGCGAGCTTCGATACAGGAGCTGGCGCGCCTATCCATTGAGATGAAACGGCTGGTGGACGACTTCAAGCTGAACGAGGATTGATATGGCTTCTACCGACAACTCTTTCGACATAGTCAGCAAGGTAGACATGCCGGAGCTCGACAACGCGCTGAACCAGGCGCGCAAGGAGATAGACAACAGGTTCGATTTCAAGGGCACGGGGTCCCGCATCGAGAGCACGCACGAGACCATAACGCTATTCTCCGCGGACGAGTTCCACCTGCAGTCGACCATCGACGTGCTCGAGACCCGTCTCATCAGGCGCGAAGTGCCTATCAAGGCAATCTCCTGGGGCCCGGTGCAGCCGGGACCCAAGGGCTCCGTAAAGCGTGAGGCCAAAGTGCTCCAGGGCATAGACGCGGACAAGGCCCGGGAGATCACCAAGTTCATTAAAGGCGTGGACAAGAAGGTGAACGTTGCGGTCCAGAAGGACCAGGTACGCGTGTCCAGCAAGAGCAAAGACTCACTGCAGGGCGTCATGAAAGCTGTCAAAGATCACGATTTCGGACTTCCCCTTCAGTTCACTAACTACCGGTAAGACACGCGGGCGTTGCGCGTCAGTAGGCCCGCGCCGCTCGGAACCCGCCCTTACTCAGAGAACACCATGGTCTGATCGATCATGAAAGAACATACTCTCATTGAAGAGTCCGGGGCCGGGTATTACGGCCTGGAATATCTCCTGGTGACCCTCGGATGTTTCCGCAACGAGGTCGAGTCGGACTTGCTTCGCAGCGAGCTCTCGAGTCTCGGCTTTGCCGAGACCACGGCGGTAGAATCAGCGGACATCATCTTCGTCATGACCTGCGGCTTCGTCCGCGAAGCCTGCGATGAGGGCATAGACACCATGCTCGAGCTGGACGAGATCGGGTCCGGACAGACTGGAAAGCCGCCGATGTTAGCCATCGGTTGCATGGGACAGCGGTACGGCGCCGACCTGTTCGTTGAGATGCCCGAGCTCGCGGCTGTTCTCGGCTGTGATTGGCAACAGGACATTGAAGCGGCAGTGGCTGACGCCCTGAAGGGTGTGAGGCACGCATGCAGAGCGCGAGTGCCGGCTATGTTCACCGGGTCCAGATCCGTGGACTCCTCGGACAATGCGACCCTCTACGTCCGGGTTGCCGACGGGTGTGACCGGGCTTGCGGCTTCTGCACGATACCATCCATAAGGGGGCCTTTCGTCAGCAGGTCTCCTGGCGAGGTTATTGAGGAGATAGAAAGGCTCTCGTCGGGCAGAGAGCGTGAGGTTGTCCTGCTGGCGCAGGACCTCACGTCATATGGCAGAGGCCTTGCGCCGGGACAATCACTTGACCTCGCGGGCCTTGTCGAGCGCATCACGGGCGTCCCCGGCGTCCATTGGCTGAGGATGCTATACCTGCAACCCGAAGGAGTGACCGCGCGACTGATCGAACAGGTGGCTGGAAACGACCGGGTCTGCAACTACTTCGACATCCCTTTCCAGCACGCGAGCGAGTCAGTGCTGCGGCGGATGGGAAGGCCCGGCGGAGCGGACGACTACCTCGATCTGATCTCGCGCATCAGGCGCGATATCCCCGACGCGGCCATACGCTCCACGGTGATGGTCGGTTATCCGGGGGAGACGGAAGAGGATTTCAGTCTCCTGATGGACTTCGTGAACGAGGCCAGGTTTGACTGGCTGGGGGCGTTCGTATTCTCGCCGGAGGAGGGGACTGCGGCCGCCGAACTGGGCTCGAGCATACCGGCCGAGGTCTCCCTTTCGCGCTATAATATGGTCGTCGAGACCCAGGATGAGATCGAAGCCTCAGGCCTGGACCGCTTTCCCGGCAGGGAACTCGAAGTGGTCGTCGACGAGATCTGCGAGATCGAGCCGTACGACATGGTGGGGCGCTCCTACCGGGAGGCCCCTGTTGTTGACGGGATGATCTACCTCAAGCGTGCTGCTGCCGGAGGACGGACGGCAGAGCCCGGGGATTTCGTAAGAGCACGGATAACGGGACACGAAGGGCTTGACCTTGTCGGAGAAATCTAACGGTTTGCTGATCCAGGACTGGTTCTCGGGGAAATGGCTCAATCCCGCGAACCTCATGACCGCGCTGCGCGTCGCGCTTGCGCCTGTCGTCATAATCCTATTACTCTACAAGGGCAACCTGCCGTGGCTGGCGGCCGGCATAATCTTCGTACTGGCCGCGCTAACGGACAAGGCGGACGGTTACTACGCGAGGAAGAACGACGCGGTTACGAAGCTGGGCGAGTTTCTCGACCCACTGGCCGACAAGCTTCTGATGATACCTGTGATGATCACTCTGTGGTACGTGGGCTACTCAAACCACTTCGTGCTCCTACCGCTCTGGGTGCTGCTCATCGTCGTCGTCCGTGAGCTGCTGATTTCGGGAATACGGATCGCCGGAGCGAGGAGGGGCGTATCGTTCCCGGCCTCCTGGTCGGGAAAAATCAAGATGTTCTCTCAGATAATCGTCGTGTGTATCCTCATCTTCTTCCCGGGAAGCGCGAGCACCGTCTGGGTGCGCACATTCGTGTATTTGATGGCCGCTATCACGCTCTACTCGGGCATCGACTACGTGTTTAGAGCGCGCCGGGAGATATTCAGCGCGAAGACCGAAAAAGCAGGGCCGCCCGACGTCGAGGTAGGGACAGTCCAGAAATGAAGGGCGACTCCCCCAGTATCGCCGCCCTGGCAATAGGAGATGAGCTGCTGTCAGGCGAGGTCCTCGACACCAACCTCCGCTCGATAGCGGTTGCGCTGAGCCGGCTTGGCCTCGTGGTCACGCGCCATGTCACGGTCCCTGACGAGATCGACGACATAGTCCGCGATGTACGGTTGATGGCTGCGACAAGCGACGTTGTCATAGTAACCGGCGGGCTCGGGCCGACGTCTGACGATCTGACGACTGAGGCAGTAGGTAAAGCAACGGGAAGTGCCCTGGTCTTCCATCCCCACCTCGAAAAGATGCTAAGAGACTTCTTCGGCTCTCTCGGACGTGAGATGAGGGATGAGAACCTCAAGCAGGCTTATCTTCCCGAAGGCGCCGTGGAGGTTCCCACCGCGGGAGGGACCGCCCCCGGCTTCATGATCGAGTACGACGGGGCGCTGATAGCCGTTCTCCCGGGCGTTCCAAGGGAGATGGAGTCCATGATGGACTCACACGTCATGCCCGAGATCGAGAAGCGGTTTCCGGCCAGCGAGACTACGACGACGAGGCGCATCCTGACCTTCGGTCTCGGCGAGTCCGACATGGCGGGCCTGGTGGCCGATCGTATCGGCGCGGGCCCCGTGAAGTACGGGTTCCTGGTGATGGGAGGCCCGATCGTGGTGAAGCTGACGGCCTCGGGTCCTGGCGCCGCAGCGGTGGAGGCCATGCTCGACGACGAGCAGAAGAAAGTCGAGGAGAGGCTGGGCAAGCTGATTTACGCTGTCGGCGACGAGACGATGGAGGAGGTTGTCGGACAACTGCTCCGAGAGCAAGGAATGACCATAGCCACGGCCGAATCGATCACCGCAGGCATGGTCAGCTCCCGCCTCGCAAACGTGCCGGGAAGCTCGGATTATCTAGTGGGCGGCGTGATAGCCTACGGGATCGGGGAAAAGACGAAAGTGCTGGAAGTCCCGGACGAGCTGCTCCGAGAAGGCGCCGTCAACAGGCCAGTCGCCGAAGCAATGGCGCGCGGCGCAAGAGAGCTCTTCGGCACGGACCTGGCCGTGTCGACGACCGGTGTCGCAGGGCCGGGCACGGGGGGCGAGAGGAAGCCGACGGGAACGGTCGCCATCGCACTATCTCACGCCGCGGGGGAGATGTCTCTCGAGCGCAAGCTTCCCGGGCCGCGCAACATGGTGCGCAATATCGCTACCATGGCCGCGCTCAATCTTGTGAGGCTCCACCTCGTGGATCCGGGGCGCGCGGAGCACTTCGAACCCGACACGCCCGAGGGTCGCGAATAAGGCGTCAGTCGAAAAGCAGTACCTGACGGCTCTCATTGACACTCAACGTCAATGAATGCTACTTTAACAAGTGTCGAAAAAGGCCATTTTAAAGGGAATTGTCAGCACATGGCGGCCACCGGGCCGCCGTAACATTTGAAGAGGCCATGGACTACAAGGATTCACTGAACCTTCCGAAGACGGCGTTCCCGATGAAGGGGAACCTCGCAAAGCGTGAGCCCGAGATACTGGCGCGCTGGAGTGAGATGGACCTCTATGCCCGCATCCAGGAACAGACCGTCGGCCGGGAGTTGTGGGTGCTCCACGATGGGCCGCCTTACGCCAACGGGGACATACACGTCGGCACCGCTTATAACAAGATCCTCAAGGACATACTCGTCAAGTACAAGACGATGAGAGGGTACAGGTGCCCTTACGTGCCGGGCTGGGACTGCCACGGACAGCCGATCGAGCACGAGGTCACAAAGCGCCTGGGTCCCGATGCGGACATTGGCAAAGTGGAGCTGCGCAAGAAATGTCGTGACTACGCGATGAACTTCGTAGCCAGGCAGGCCGAACAGTTCCAGAGGCTCGGCGTCCTCGGGGATTTTGATGACCCTTATCTCACGCTTAAACCCGAGTACGAGGCGACAAATATCGAGGTATTCGCCGAGCTCTACAAGAAAGGGCTCGTGTACCGCGGCAGGAAGCCGATCCACTGGTGCACGACCTGCGTCACCGCGCTTGCGGAGGCGGAGATCGAGTACGAGGACAAGGAGTCCTACTCCATATACGTGAGATTCCCGCTCGAGAACGAATTTTCCCCGCTCACGCAGCAGGGCGTGCCGGTGTCGATGCTCATCTGGACAACGACCCCATGGACGCTCCCGGCCAACGTCGCGATTGCGCTCTCGCCGCGCTTCCCATACGTCGGTGTCAACACGGGCGAGGAGATACTGGTGATGGCCGAGCCTCTCGTAGAC